>Ga0214543_1007593_pt1 | contig 18445 bp, 11 predicted proteins | sample CNSS2metaG_FD_160094 | JGI IMG/M metagenome (GOLD analysis project Ga0214543, IMG submission 160094) | Root nodule microbial communities from cowpea collected in UCLA plant growth center, Los Angeles, California, USA - CNSS2 | ecosystem: Host-associated > Plants > Roots > Nodule | place: USA...
TCGGTTCATTTGTAACTGAGGCCTAAAGCCCCCTTTATTGCCTCGGTCCTTAAAGACCCGAGGCCAAAAGCCTGACGAAATTGCAAAAATGCCACCGCCTCCTTATAGGCTTCGGTTCAGCTGTAACTGAGGCCTATAAGGCGAAGTAAAATGTCAAATCTGCACTAGTGCATACATCCTGGGCTATATAAAATATGCCATATAAAAATAACTTGACATGCCCTAATTAGCCTCTTTTCATGTAACTCTCTTCCTATAAAATGTAAACTAACTATACAAATAGTTTTTAAATTAATATAATATTACTGAACAACATATATCAATTACCTCACTTGACTGAGAAGGTGTGGCATGTGATAAACAAGAAGAAATATCTTAGGACTAAAATTTAAGTACTTTAATCTTACAATGGAAATTAAGGAAATTGAAATTGCCTATTCCTCTATTTTTTTGCTACTGTTGTGGTTCATTATATTCTCTCTTTTTTGTGTACCTTTGTTTAGTTATTTTCTTTTCTTTCATTTAATTTCATTTATTTGAAATTTTTTGTATAAATGTTTTGTCCATCTTACTATATAAGACAAGTTTAGTGAAGAAGAACATGAAAGTATTTTGCTATTACTGTTAGAAAATGTGAATAATAACATGTGTTTGGTGATATCACAAGTCAATGAAATGAAGGCAATGATGACTTTCTTTGTACAAAACTATCAAGCAGAATTGCCTCAAGAATTTCTTATGTTTCATACATTACTGGTAATATTTAAATCTTTAGTATATTAATATATATTTTATATTGTAATGAATGTTAGTAATTATGATTTTTTTTTATGTTAGGTGTTTGATCTAAGAAGTGTTTCTAATGAAGAAACAAATGATTCAGATCAAGATCAAGAATGATAGTCGAAGAATGTTATATTAGACTTTTACTATTTTACTTTTATGAAGAAACAAATATATTGTAATATTCCACTAGTTTGAACATCTAAATTTTATTGTTTACCTTGAACAAAAAACTTTCTTGTTTTTATAAATGTTATATCTAGTTATAAACAAATATCAAAATTTTAGAACTTTTCCTTTTTATTTGATATGTTTCAGAAATTATGTGGATTAAAAAAGTGCACCAAATAAAATTAAAGGGATTTAAAACACCAAGCAAAAGTCATATATAAATAATGAATTGAATTGTTGGGGTCAAAAAACCCCACTAGGAATTTAAAAACGTTGAAATTGAGAAATTGAAAACAAACAGAGGTTTGAAAAACTTCCGAAAAGTACTAGGGGTTCCAGAACCGTCGGTAAGTAGTGGGGGTTCAAAACTGTCGGTAAGTAGTGGAGGTTCCAGAACCGCCGGTAAGTAGCGGAGGTTTCAAAACCGCTGGTAAGTAGTGGGGGTTCCAGAACCACCGGTAAGTAGCGGGTGTTCCAGAACCGCCGGTAAATAGCGGGGGTTTCAAAACTGCCGGTAAATAACGGGGGTTTCAAAACCGCTGGTAAGTACTACTTTACCAGGTGTTACCCAAAATCGCCAGTAATCCGTTAACGACACTAATTTTTTTAGGGGAAAACCAAACCGCTGGTAATGCCTTTAGCGGGGGTTCAAACCGCTGGGAATGCCAAAAATAACCCCAATTAAAAATTATTTCTCTTGTAGTGATAGCAATATGAATAAGACTTTTATTATCACAATGTAAAGGCATAAAATCTTTCAAATAGACACTCATATCTGCAAATAACCAACACAGCCAAATGATCTAATGGATAGTCAAAGCCATATCATGATACTCAACTTCTATGGATGATCTAGATGTAACATCTTGTTTCTTACTCTTCCATGATATAATTGAAATCACCAAGAAAAATACACAACGTTGTAGTGGATTTCTGATAATTAGGATCACCATTCCAATTTACGTCACAATAGACATGCAAGTCTAAGGACAACATAGAAGAAAGCAAAAGATACTAAAATTGAGTGCCCCGAAGATACCTAAGAATACGAAGAACACACCTCAATGAACTGTTGTGAGAGTTGAAACAAAATGACTAAGAACATGAACAACATGTGAAATGTCTGGATGAGTCATAGTAAGATCAACCAGACTCTAAACAATAGTTCAATATAGAGTAGAATCAATCAAAGGAACACCATACGATGGGGAATATCATGCACTTGTCTCAAGAGGAGTATTAACAATCTTGAAGTCAATAAGCCGAGCACAATCAAATAGGTCATCAATATACTCAAACTGGGACAAAAGATAACCTTTGGAAGAAGAAGTAACCTCAATAATTTAAAAGTAACACAATACACCCAAATCTTTCATAACATATTGATAGGATAATGCAGTTTTTAAAGATGAAATCCCATCAAAATCATCACCAATAATAATCATATCATCAACATATAAGGATACCAAAATATGTCTTCATTGGTTTTCTTGACAAATAATGTAGAGTCATGATGACTAGCAACAAAACCAAGATAGATAGTTACTGTAGAAAACTTCTGAAACCAAGCACAAGGTGTTTAATTAAGACCATAGAGGTGTTTGCAAACTTTACTACATGTGTGAGAGACACTTGGTGTTGGAATCATGTAGATTGATAACGTCAATTTTTACCTATTTTTGCGTGTCTATTGTCATGAATAATGCACTATATCCTAGCTTTTATCTTGTTTCTAAATGAAATGCAATACCTCAATTAAATTTTTTCCACTTCTTTTCTGTTGTAATTGCATTTTGTTAACAACATTCTAGAATATGTTGAGGTGTTACTTTTTGTTTTCCTATTTTGTCTTTTTCTTCCCCCATACCATAACGTGTAGCTTGTATATATATCCTTTAACTTTTCTAAATAAAGCAAGTAATTCTCATCATTTTTATGCTTGAGCCTTCCTGCAAAACTTCTTTTTGGTTCTCTTTTAGTTTTATCCTCAAATTTATTTGTTTTTGTATTATTTTCTATTTGTTTCCCTATAAAGGTTTCACATGGTGCTCTTGGAAACACATTGCATATTTCTTCCGTCACATCAATATCCCTAGTTCATTGCTTGTTGTTTTTCTGATTATGCCTTCGACCTTTGTTCATCCCAGTTATGAGTGTTTTAGCAATCACCCTTTGACATTGCAATAGCATGCCTTCCGCTTATTTTGGGTAGTTTTCGATTTCCCATTCTTCCAGTCCCTTCTGCCCTTTATATCCACACTTGTATCCAAGATGTATAGGAAAATTATCGGTAATTGCTTTGGTCTCATCTTAAATAATTGCCAACAAACAAAGAATTGTTTCAATTTTTACAATTAGGCATTATTATAGTTTTAACCCGCTTGCATGACTATAAAGAAATATTAATCTTCTTTTACCTACTTTGAATGGTTTTGTTTCTGCACAGATCATTTATCTTATTACACCTTCCATGGAATCAACGTCTTCATCATCCAAACCCCAATGGATGTACGATGTGCTCATCAACTTTTCTAAAGAAGACATTCTTAGGAAATTTGTTTATCATCTCGATTTTGTCCTCACTTCTGTTGGAATCTCCACTTTCCTTTACCATCAGAGTGTAGTTAAGGAAACGCAGTTCAAAGAACCTCTCCTGAATATGTGTCAGGTAGTAATAGTTGTTTTCACCAAAACCTATTCTCAATCTGCCTGGTGTCTTCATCAACTTCAACAAATCATTCAATGGCACGAAACTTATCGCAGACATGTTCTGCCTGTATACTACGAAATTCAGCCATCTGATGTACGTCTTCAGAAGGGTGATTTCGGAAAAGCATTCATAGCAACTGCTCACCAAACATTCTTAGTACAACAGCTGGAGCGTGGCATGTCCAGGTGGAGCTATGCACTCACCAAAGCTGCAAATTTCTTTGGATGGGATGAGAGCAATCACAGGTAAATCACTTACTCAACAAACATATTTTAACCTTCAACTTTAATTAATTTGGGTAATACATGACTTCTTCTATAATTTGTATTGTACTTCAAGGAGTGACGCAGAATTAGTGGACTCAATTGTTAAGAGCGTTCTTAATTTATCAGTCTTGTCTGCTACTAATTTTCCAGTTGGATTACAATCCCACGTGGAAGATGTGATTCGAACAATAAAAAAGAAATCCATAGAAGTTTTTACCGTGGCGATATATGGAATGGAAGGATCAGGTAAAACCACCGTTGCCAAAGCCATCTACAATCATATTCATGGTACATTCAAGGAGAAAAGTTTCATTGAAGATATTTCGCAAGTTAGTCGAACGAGAGGGTATGCTTATATACAAGGAAAACTTCTGTCAGATCTCCTGAAATCAAACGTGGAGATACATAGCGTTCAGAAGGGAAGAAGTATGCTTCGACGAAGGCTTGTTGGGAAAAAAGGTGTTGATTGTACTTGACAATATAGGTGAGGATGGTCAATTATTAGACCTATGCAAAAATCATGCATCGTTCAATAAAGGAACTATAATAATTATTAGTGTATAGGATAACTGAAATAAGTTAAGACAGTTGTCAGTATTTTACATTATGTTGTTTACACTTGCTTTGCTTTCGGTACATGTTCCTACTTCAATATATATAATGAGGAGTGGCTTTCTTTCTAACCAATAATCAAATACTACAAAGTTTATTATGGTTTTGTTACACTCTTCATCTTCTATTATACTTCAGTAATATGGTATCCAGAGCCATTTCAAATCTAACAATGGCGTCCTCTCGAAACACTGTTTTCTCTTCCACTCCTTCTTTTCATCCAATTTGTGAGAAACTCACTGATTCCAATTTTCTCCTATGGTGGCAACTAGGGGTGGGCATGGATTGAATTTTTAATGATCCAATCCACATTTATTTTAGATCCAAATAATTGGATTAAATTTTTGACCCAAATTCCTTTTTTAGTAAAAGTAGTTTGGATTTTTTTTAAATCCAGATCCAAATATTTGGATCAAGATTTAAATCCAATCCAAATATTTGGATCAAGTTCAAAATCCAGAATCTATTTTTTATAAAAGAAATTTAGATTTAGTTTTTTAAAACTTGTGTCATTAAGGCCCGGATGACCTGGATGGGCCCGACGACCCGGACGAGACCAACGACCTGGACGACCCAGACGGGCCCGACGACCAGGACAGACCGGACAACCTGGACAAGCCCGACGACACGAACAGGCTCGACGACGTGAACGGGCCCGACGTCCTGGACGGACCCGTCCAAAAGTCGGGCCCAATCGAGTAGTCGAGCAGGTTCGAGTTGTGGGGCCCGTCTAGGTCGTCAAGGTTGTCAGGCTCGTCCGGGTCGTCGAGTCCGCCTAGGAACCCATCCGGGTTGTCGAGTCCACCTGGGTCGTCGGCCCATCTGGATCGTCGAGCATGTTCGGATCATTGGGCCCTTCCAAGACGTCGGGCCTGTCTGGGTCGTAGGACCCGTCCGGGTCGTAACGCTCGTTCGTGTCGTCACTCCATTATACTTTCTTTATTATGTTAGTGTATTAATTAATTTGACATACTAATTTTTTTTAATCTTGTTTAATTTAATAAAACCAAATAACTTCTGCGAAGTTTTTACTCATTTATTCACAAATTTATCTCTTAAAAGAAAGTTACCTTTAGATTTTTCAAAACATCTTTACAAAAGTAAACTAAAAATGTTGTTTTTCATGGATCATTTAGCTCAATAAAATGCAAATAGTTTTTAATAAATTGTTCAAAAATATAATATATACAATACAAAATAGATACATATGATTTATAGTATATAATATATATTTTTTAAAAAGATTTGAGAATATTAAAGTTTTTGAATTTGTAAATAAATATATAATAGATGACTTGATTGCATACTTTTATTAATAAATTTACTTTCATTAAATGAGTGCACGTTGTCTCATGCATTGATTTTGATACAAACATTAAATGAATATTTGTATGAACATTTTTGCAAATGTCTTAGACACAACTTTACATTTTCTAACAAATGTCTTTGTGCAGATGCTATATAACCATATCAACACTATCATACCACCAACGTCCTTTTTTTTTCAACACTATCGGAAAAATAAATTTAAAAAAGGTATGAATGAAAATCTAAAAGTCCTTTTAATTACCAAAACATCTTATCGCATACAAGACATTGAAAAATCTTAACCGATGATGATGATAGGTACACAAAGTTATAAGTAGAAGCTTTTTGTGTCATCTAATTTTTATATTTTTAAATAGTCTTATCAACAATATTTATATTGTTCATAATTTTTTTTATTTTTGGGAATATAATATTTACGTTTTTCTACATTGTCAAATCAATATTTTATTTAAAACTAAACTTTATTTCTTAATTTTGATGAATTCTGTATATTATTTAAAATAATTATACATAACATATTTTGCTGAAAAAAATATAAATAACATAAATAATTTTTTATATTAAAAAAATTAAAATATTATTATTTAATTTTATAAATAAATTATTTATATTAAATTTAACTATAGTTGTATAATTTTTAAAATTATATATGGGTACAAAAAATTATATACAATACATTTTATTAAAAATATATATAGATAACTTAAATATATTTTAGTCATAAAAAAATTAAAAAATTATTATTTATTTTTATAAATATAATATTTATTTTAAATTTAACTATACTTAAAATTTAAAATTAATTCATTAAATATATTCCAATTTTTAAAACCCGTGCATTTCACGGGTAGAAATACTAGTACTATATACAATTCTGAACTAACAAATGGCAAGTTCTTCAATTTTTTAATATTTCTGAACCACTTCTATTCAAAAAAAAAAAATTCTACAACAGGAAACAATGGATACGTGTCAATCTCTCCGAATTTTGAACATTAAAATTTAAATCAAAAATCAAACACTCTCTCACTATTTTTTCTGACCTAACGTGTCCCATACACAATTCCTCTTTCTCAGCCTCTTTCAAACCTCTTCAGCTTCTTCTTTCTTTTTCTCTCATTCAAACCACTTCAACCACTTCAGCTTCTTCTCTCTTTTCCTCACTCACACACATTCAAACTGCAGTTTCTTCCCTCTCTTTCTAACTCACACATTCAAACATCTTCATCTTCTTCTCTCTCTCTCTTTCTCAGTCGCACGCAACATCATGGTTTCCAGATAAACTTCATCTTCTTCTCACTCACAGATAACACCATGGCAAAGAGTTCATCTTCTTCTCAAAGCAAAGAGTTCATCTTCTTCTTATATTTTCTTTTATCTATGTGATTTTTGTGTTGATGCTAACTCTCTTTTTTTTGTTTAAATGCTTGGAATGAAGAGGTTGAAGACATGCAAGAGTCTTAAAGAAACATCAGACATTTTTTGGGTTCTTTCTTTGTTCTTGATGATTTTCGAGTGCTGTTTTTCTCTAAGATCTACTTATTTTGGTTGGGTGAATGTTTTTAGATCTACTTTTCTTTGTTGACCAAATGTGTTGGATCGAGGTTTTTGTCTCAGATCTACTGTTGTATGGATTTGTTCTTCTCAAATCTACTTTTGTTTTGGTTGATTTTTTCCTCTGATATTCTTAAGCACCTTCACGAGACTTAAAAAAAGGTTACCACTTCTCATTTTATTGTTCTTCTACCATGTTCTCAGATCTACTTTTCTTTTGGTACGAGATGTGTTAGATTTAGGTTTTTCTCTCAAATCTATTTCTCTTTTGAATGGTTTCTTTGCTCTCAGATTTTCTTTTCCATGTATATTGTTTGATGGATTTTTTCTTCTCAGATCTACCTTTATTTTGGTTGATGTTTTGCTCTGAGAACCTTGAGCAACTTGACGAATACAAAAAATGTAACAAGAATTTTGTTTTTTTTTGTTCGTTCTTCTACCATCTTCGACTTTTTCTCTCAGATTTATTTCTCTTTTGAATGGTTTCTTTACTCTCAGATTTTCTTTTCCATGTATATTGTTCGATGGATTTTTTCTTCTCAGATCTACCTTTATTTTGGTTGATGTTTTGATCTGAGAACCTTGAGCAACTTGACAAATACAAAAAAGGTAACGAAATTTCTGTTTTTTTTTTTCGTTCTTCTACCATCTTCTCAGATCTACTTTGTTTTATATTATTTTTATTTTTGTTTCTCATGGATATTTTTCTCTAAGATCTATTTATTTTTGTTCGGTGAATCAAATATTTGGAAAACACAATAAAGGTTGAATTTTTGAACCTTTCACTCTTTGACTACGACAATAAAGGTACAAAAGTTTTATATTGTGTCGAATCCTTTGTTCTTCTGTAAGATTTGAATGATTTTTTTTATTTTTTAAACTGATATATGTATATTTTTTGCGAGGTAGATCAAATCAAATATTTGAAGAACATAGTAAAGGTTGAATCTTTCAACCTTTCACTCTTTGATGATGATAATAAAAGGTACATAACTTTTATACTTTGGTAAGTTTTATACTTTTGCTGATATTCTCTTCTTCTCTAAGATCTAATTTTTTATTTTTTATTTTTTAAGTTTTTATTCTTCAGTTTTGATTTAAATTTTAAATTCCTCAACATATTTTGAAATCTGGTAGATCATTCATCTCTTTGAGACAACAAGATACAATTTTTTTTGTCTTCTCTCTGATGTTTTCTACTTCTACCAGATTTAAGTACTTCTGCAAGTCTTTTTTTGCTGTGATGAATGAAGTTTTTATTCGAGATCGATGACATGTTTGAAGAAGACAACAAAGGTACAACCTTTTTTTCTTCTCACGGATCTTTTATGCTTCTACCATTTTTATGTTAATATGATTTTTTGTATCACAATTTATTCTTTAATAATATGAAATAAAAATCTATGTATGAAATTAATGGATAAAATTAATTATTACAAATTAAATAAATTAATTTAAATTGAATAAATATTACAAATTAAATAAATTGAATTAAATTAAATTAAAAAAATATTAGAAATTAAATGTTTTACCGTCATTAATGATTTTCATATTCCAAGATTACAATTGCATTCAATGTAAATGTATTCCAAGATAATATGACATTTCACACTACTCAAGAAACATTTGCAAAATCTCTTTGTATTATGAAATCTTTTCTAATTCCAACTCATGGAATCTCTTTCTATTTAAAATTTGAAAAGTAATTACTTTTGAAATAACACTTAATAATATTTGTAATTTAACTGATGTAATTAATGCCACATAAAACCGTCATATCATTTACAGTACACTTTTTTTGCATTTCAAAATTTTTTAAATATAATTTGAAAAATAATGAAGAAATTTAATTTGTAACAATGCTAAACTGTTTTGTATTACAACATATATGATAATTTACATTGCTCAATAAATTTTTTTCATCTTCCAACACGTTTTGTAGGTAATTAATGTCATACCCAAGCCAAAAATGATTAACATTTCATATCAAATAAATTTAAATATTTATAAAATTATTTTTATAACATATTTTCTTTTTATCTTTGCAGTTCTCGCAAAAACATGATAATATGAATTGTTCAGGTTTAGATCTAAACTAAAAAAATTGTATTTAAAAGTGTATGCTAATGACTTCTCTAATAGGTTAAAACGTTTCATTTGTATACACTTTGTCTATCTTTTATGTAAATTAGGGAGCATGTGAAAGAAGGTTTATACTTCTAATGACTTAGAAGAAGATTTTCATATTGAATTTGAGTGTGATGATGTTAGATATAATGAAAATATTAAAGTTCTATGTGTTTAAGTACTATGTCACTTTTAAGTGTTATTTTTACTTTAGTAATGTTAATATTAATATATTAATTCCATTTTCTACACATTATTTCATTTTCGTCACATTATCTAAAGTTATTCACATTATCTATCAAATTTTTTTATAATTTGTAATTTGGATAATAAATAATGAACTTTAAAATTTAAGTTTAGTTATCTTTATTATATAAAATATTTATCACTCACATAAAAAATGTATTACATGAAATACCAACCTAATATAATAAATACATATTTATTAATAATTATAAAAAATAACTTTTAATGGTGAACATCCATAAATACTTGCTATGTATATTATTAAATTTTAAATTTATGAAAAAAATAATTTTTTTTCATAAAATATAAAATATCTAAATTTGTTGGTTCTTTTCCAAAAATGGATCGTTTTGACCCATTTATTACAAAAATGGGTCAGTTTACTAATTAATTACACGACAATGTCGGTTTATCAATGATTTGACTATTTTTTTTCTCAAAAATGGGTCGTTTAGACATATTTATTACAAAAATTGGTCAGTTTTGAAATTAATTACATCTCATGGGCAGTTTACTAAAGATTTCACTTCTCTATTTTTTTAACTTTTATAATAATTTCTAAAGTTTTATATACTTCTTTTAAAAATAAATTTTTAACAATTTGATTGAAATTTTTTTAAATAAAATGTAATAATAAAATTTAAAATATTAAGTTTTAAAATATCAAAATTTTAATAAAATTTTATTTAAAATATTTTTAATCAAATTTTATTATTGTAAATTTTATAATAAAATGTAATAATAAAATTTAAAATATTAAGTTTTAAAATATCAAAATTTTAATAAAATTTTATTTAAAATATTTTTAACCAAAATTTTATTATTGTAAATTTTATAATAAAATTTAATATATTAAGTTTTAAAATATCAAAATTTTAATAAAATTTTATTTAAAATACTTTTAATCAATTTATTAAAAAATTATTTTTAAAAAAGTATACAAAACTTTAGAAAATATATAAAAGTTAAAATGAAATAAAAAAAATCAAATCATTTGTAAACTGACCATGTCATATAATTAATTAGTAAACTGACCTATTTTTATAAAAAATACGTCAAAATGACCCATTTTTGTAAAAAAACCAAATTGGTTATATATTTATAAAATTGTAATTAATATTTTTTATTTCAATTGTAATTATTAATTTTTATTTAAATTAATTTTAAAATATTATTTGTAATGTTTTTTGTTTTAAATTATAACTTTTTATTTGATTTTCATTTTAGAATATTATTTGAAAATGTTTGTAAACATTATTTTTAATATTAATATTAATATCAAATGACATGTAATCTTATATTTTATTAATTTTTCCTTGGAAATTCACTCCATTATACTTTCTTTATTATGTTAGTGTATTAATTAATTTGACATACTAATTTTTTTTAATCTGTTTAATTTAATAAAACCAAATAACTTCTGCGAAGTTTTTACTCATTTATTCACAAATTTATTTCTTAAAAGAAATTTACCTTTAGATTTTTCAAAACATCTTTACAAAAGTAAACTAAAAATGTTGTTTTTCATGGATCATTTAGCTCAATAAAATGCAAATAGTTGTTAATAAATTGCCCAAAAATATAATATATACAATACAAAATAGATATGTATGATTTATAGTATATAATATATATATATTTTTAAAAAAGATTTGAGAATATTAAAGTTTTTGAATTTGTAAATAAATATATAATAGATGACTTGATTGCATACTTTTATTAATAAATTTACTCTCATTAAATGAGTACACATTGTCTCATGCATTGATTTTGATGCAAACATTAAATGAATATTGAATCTTCCAACACAAATTTTTCAACCTGTGCAAGCCATAAATGTTTTGTATGAACATTTTTGCAAATGCCTTAGACACAACTTTACATTTTCTAACAGATGCTATATAATCATATCAACACTATTATACCACCAATGTCCTTATTTTTTTTCAACATCATTGGAAAAATAAATTTAAAAAAGGTATGAATGAAAAACTAAAATTCTTTTTAATTACCAAAACATACAAGACATTGGAAAATCTTAACTGATGATGATGATAGGTACACAAAATTATAATTAGAAGCTTTTTGTGTCATCTAATTTTTATATTTTTAAATAGTCTTATCAACAATTTTTATAGTGTTCATAATTTTTTTTATTTTTGGGAATCTAATATTTACGTTTTTCTACATTGTCAAATCAATATTTTATTTAAAACTAAACTTTATTTCTTAATTTTGATTAATTCAGTATATTATTTAAAATAATTATACATAACATATTTTGCTGAAAAAAATATAAATAACATAAATAATTTTTTATATTAAAAAAATTAAAATATTATTATTTAATTTTATAAAATAAATTATTTATATTAAATTTAACTATAGTTGTATAATTTTTAAAATTATATATGGGTACAAATAATTATATACAATACATTTTATTAAAAATATATATAGATAACTTAAATATATTTTAATCATAAAAAAATTAAAAATTTATTATTTTTTTTTATAAATATAATATTTATTTTAAATTTAGCTATACTTAAAATTTAAAATTAATTCATTAAATATATTACAATTTTTAAAAAATACTAGTTAGTAATACATAAAACAAATCAAATCAGAGTAAAAACGAGAAGTGAATTAAAATTTGTTTCATTCACTCTTAAACAAAGGAATGAGGCTACGGTGCTTGTGATATTGAAACGAAAACAGAGACTACCTAGCAGATAGCAAACAGAACACAACGAAATATCGAACAACATCTCGACTTAAATTTCATATTGCAGGTCTTTTTCTAAGTGGATTTCTTAATGAGATATTATATGTTTACATGTAAGGGTAACAAAAAAACAAGTGAAGCCGAGGAAGCACAATGTGAGAAGTGAGAAACAGGGCTAAAATAAACATGAATTTCTTAACTATAAACTATACTCTCAAGAAAAACAAGGAAAGCATGGAAAAAATGAACATAAGTAAAGGATCCTGTGGTTCTTAAAGAAGATAAATGACATACCAGAAGTCACATTACAATTTTCTTTATGAATCTAAGGAGAGAATTTTTTCCTTTGGTTTAGACTCTTTTTTGAAGTAATTTTATTCCGCGCATATAGAATAGACAATTGTGTTCTTTACAAGCAATCCATGAGCAAAAGTCAGAAAAATCTCCACCTTGTCTCCAGATCCTAAATTAGACTTTATACCCTGCCAATCTATATCATTAAAGGATATGATTGTGTCATTGTTGTGTATATGCATTGTGCACTTTGTGTAATTAACAATTAAGACACTTTTAAGACATTCAGCTGCCACGATTTCAGAGGTTGATAAATAAAACACACACAAAGCAATTCCCTTCATGACACGATTCTCGGGCACTGTGAAAGAAACAGAATGTCCCTCACCCATATGGGCCAACCAATAAGTATCATTCACAACTGGGAGAGAAACATCACACCACTCACTGTATGCCAAATCCTGTACCATGATTTAAAAAAGTTTAGTCATTTATCTATGTTTTCTATCAATGTTTTAATTATATATTTCTGTAGTTAGGGATTTAAAATGCATTTCTGTTTTCGTTTCTTTCGATATTTCTACTGTCATTGAGAATAAAACAATCATGAAGCTAGTAAGGCAAGAAAGTGGAAAACAATTTCCTTGTATAGTATAAGCATAATCACTTGGTTAATTGATAAATAAAACCATATAGGTTTGGATAAGTTGCGTGATTGTAGAACAGAATAGTGCTAAAAGGTTAGAATTGTCGATTTTATTAATTATTAGCTAAAATGATGGTGCAGGTAATAGAAAAAGGTAAAGCTAAAGAAGAACCTTAGGTATGTTATCGCTGAAAACATTGAAGAATTCATGGTATGCTCCAACACCAATCAAAGACCACCTGAGTTGTTGCTTTGAAATTTCTGGTTCTATAATATTTGCAAAGTATTCCACCAGAATATTTTGTACTTGTTTAGATAGTTGAAACTCGGTGTCACATTCCACCAAAACACTTCGAAGATTTTTGAGGCTGCCAAGCAATGGCGCAATATCATCCCATGTGTTATCGATATCCATGTACAACGAATGAATATAAGATATGGGATTCATTGTTGGCGACATCCAAGACCGAATGATAGAAGGAAAAAGATTAAGTAACAATCCCTCAAATCGACGTAGGGATATATATCCAATGCTTTTTGAGTTTATAATTGAAAAAGGCACTTCTTTCACGGTTGTATTTTCAGTGATTAGAGTTATCAAGGATTTCATTTGCACTATATCTTTTTCCAATAGGTCAATCATCGAACACCCTGAGAGAATGAGAGCTTTTAAGGATTTCAACTTATATATCTCTCTAGGGAGATTGGTTAGACTTGTACAGTCCTTCAAATTTAGGAGTGTAAGATTGTAGAGAAATCCAATAGATTGGTGCACTTCGAGTAATCTTGGACAATCTTTGAGAATGAGTTGTTCAAGATGTGGTAGTCCGATAAAGTCAGGGGTTTTTTTCAAGTACTTGGAGTGGCTAAGATTGAGGACTTTTAGCCAACTCAAAATCTACAACAAGATAGTTTATTTGACAAATATTAGAAATGAAAAAGTAAAAATGAAATAGTAAAGGATCACCTGAAAATGGCAAGTAATAAAAACCTGGGGTTGTTTCCAGACGAGTCGAAGAAGACTGCGTTTTAAATCAATTGCTATTGCATCTTTCATATCAAAGTCGATAGATAGATTTTTTGAAGAAAACCCTTGCAAACTCATCCATCTCACTTTCATATCAAACTCAGAATTTTGAGCGAGTTTCAGCAATCCTGATAGTTTTCTTCTGACTGACAAAAGTTTCACAGGCAATTCCTTAGAGGATTTCTTCCCCTGTCATTTTAAAGAGAAAAGAAAAGCAAATGCATTGAACATGAGAAAGCAAACGCTACCAACAGAAGTTCAAAACCATATATAAAGAATATTCTTACTGTATTATTTGTCAACACATATGAATCATCAAACCGTAGACGCTTCATCCAAACTTCCTCTTGTACAAATTTATGAAAACTTTCTCTTCCCATGTTTTGTAACAAAGGATGCATTGTAAGTTTGTTGTTCCTTTTAGCTTTTATGAGGTTACGATCTATGAGAACTCTTATTCCATTATCAGCATCTACTCCACAGCTCTTTAGAATCTTCGTAACATAGGCTCTGTCCTTACCAACAAAGGAACAACATACGTCAAGAAATAAATCAATTTCCAGTTCATTATGTAAACCTCCAAAGATTATTTTCAATTTCTGTTGAACATCATACATGGGAATTTTCTCTAATTTTGACACTACCCACTTCCATTCTTCTTTCGTGCTTTGAAATAAACTACTTCCAATGACTTCAAGAGCTAGAGGTAGTCCTCCACAATACGCAACTACTTCCTTTGCAAGGTCGTCGTATTCTGCTTTTGGTTTTGCTTCTCTAAATGCGTGCCAACTAAGAAGTTCAAGGGACTCGCTTGCGTTCATTATATTTATCCGAAAAATAGAATCATTTAGAGGCGTCCTCGTCCTCAGTAGGTGTTCATGTGCTGTTGTAATTATTATTACAGTTCCTTTATTGAACCATGCATGATTTCTCCAAAGATCTAATAATGGAGCTTTCTCATCTATATTGTCAAGTACAATCAACACCCTTTTACCAAGAAGCCTTTGCTGAAGCATACGTCTTCCCATCTCAACGCTATGTATCTCCACCTTTGATTTAAGGATATCCGACAGAAGTTGTCCTTGTAAATGAGCATACCCTTTGGTTCGACTAACTCGCGCAATATCTTCAATGAAACCTTTTTCCTTGAATGTGCCATGAATATGGTTGTAGATGGCTTTGGCAATGGTGGTTTTACCAGATCCTTCCATTCCACATATCCCTATCGTACAAACTTCCGTCGATTTATTTTTTATTGTTCGAATCACATCTTCCACGTGGGATTGTAATCCAACTGGAAAATTAGTAGCAGACAAGACTGATAAATTAAGAATGAGTGATTTACCTGTGATTGCTCTCATCCCATCCAAAGAAATTTGCAGCTTTGGTGAGTGCGTAGCTCCACCTGGACATGCCATGCTCCAGTTGTTTTCCTGAGAACGTTTGGTGAGCAGTTGCTATGAAGGCTTTTCCAAAATCACCTTTCTGAAGACGTACATCAGATGGCTGAATTTCGTAATATACAGGCAGAACATGTCGACGATAGGTTTCGTGCCATTTAATGATTTGTTGAAGTTGATGAAGACAGCAGGCAGATTGAGAATAGGTTTTGGTGAAAACAACTATTACTACCTGACACATATTCAAAATAGGTTCTTCGATATACATATCCTTCACTGCATTCTGGTGGTGAAGGAAAGTGGAGATTCCAACAGAAGTGAGGACAGAGTCGAGATGAGAAACAAATTTCCTGCGGATGTCTTCTCCAGCAAAGTTGATGAGCACATCATACATCCGTTGGTGTTTGAATGATGTAGACGCTGATTCCATGGGAGGTCAGATAAATGATCTGTGCAGACACAAAACCATTGACAGTATAGGCAGAAAGATTAATATTATTCTTTGTATTCATGGAAACGCGTTAAGACCTTAAGAAAAAAATATTACACTAATAACAATATCTAATTCCAAAAATTTTAACAATTCTTAATTTACTAATTTAATCACAACTTTGGCTGACAATTACTTACGTTGAGACCAAAGCAATAATTACTGATATTTTTACGATGCATCTTTGACTTGTAGCCATTGCGCTTGTCATCTCTATTATATTAAACCCCATTTACGATTAAGTATTTTTTCCCCTAATTTTATGTGTTTGTACTTTTATGTATGTGATTTATTCTTAATTTTTTTCGTCACAGTAGTTTTAATAATTTTGTTTTTAGTTTTCGCTGCTGTTCTTTGTTACAAAACTGCTGAAGTGACAAACATAAATTAACATCAGAATAATGTGATTGAATTTAAAATCAATAGACATATTACATAAATTAAAATAAAAAAGTATTGTATCTGCAGGCTCTTCATGAACTTAAAGCAAAAACTATCGTATATATTGTTTTCCTCCCACCTCACCCTTTTTTTTCTTAAATTTTTTAATTGATCCTACTATGTCGAGAAAAATGTTGTATATAATTTGGTAGATTATATGAGAATAAATATGCAAATGATGTCCAAATTTAAAGAAAATGAAAAATGATACTAATCCAAGTGCATCCATACTTATTAACATTAGAATTAAAAATCTCCGGGAAACCGGTATCATATTGGATGGAAACTCGGGTTGTATATTAATGACAATGGTAGAAAAGTTAAACCGAACTATTGTTCAAAGATTGTGAGTAAATGAATATTTAACTTCAAACCTCATCTTGCTAGAATTAGGGAGAACTTTGAACTTGTGCCTCTATTTCGGAAAAAAATTAAAAATTTGGAGATAAAGATAGTTGTAGATGCTAAGCAAGCAAAATTAAAGAGAAAAAAATCGAATAACATTGATGAAGATGATGAAGAAAGTGAGAGTGAAAAGGGGACATAGGCGGTTTCGTTTTAAAAGAAAACAATCAGTTGCCACTATTAGTATGGGGAAGTCAAGCAATTATAAATCAATTTCCATTTGATTATGTAAACCTCCAAAGATTATTTTCAATTGTATTCTGCTTTTGGTTTTGCTTCACTAAATGCGTGCAAGCTAAGAAGTTCAAGCGACATATATAAGACATTTGACACTACTTTAGTCCCAAAACTTTAAGGCAATGTAGTTATGGATCTTTTATCTTATAAAGTGTTTAACTTTGTCTATTATATCCAATATGGAACTTTTGACTTACATTTAGACTATTTCCAAAATGTTTTATATTTTTTAGAATATTTATGAAAAAAAATGAAAAAAAAATGTTGAGAATATTACTTATAAGTAATATCTTTTTTATTTAAATTAGTTTTTAAAAAATATTTCTGTTTTAGAAATTAGTTATTATTTTAGATTAGGTATGAGATATTCTAAATATTTTATACTTGATATTATGTTATATTTTGCTTTATATATAAGGTATAATACAACAACATGTTCCTCGTATAACATATCACATATATATTATATCTCTCATAAAAGCCCTAACAATCCCAACAACGGTATTAGAGTCGATGGTTGGGAGTGACTGACCGCATAACCATAATCCATATGAAACATAACCCATCACTTTATTTAACCATGCATGATTTCTCCGAAGATCTAATAGTGGACCTTTCTCATCTATATTGTCAAGTACAATCAACACCCTTTTCCCAAGAAGCCTTTGCTGAAGCATACTTCTTCCCATCTCAACGCTATGTATCCCCACCTGATGAAGGATTAACTTGTTCCTTTTTAAGATTATTGAATATGGTGTGAGTTGATTAAGAAAACTAAGTGAAATCCCCACTGGACATTAAGATAGCATGCTATCTAGATGTGAAGGTTCCTTTCACAAAGCTCAAGAGAAGAAGATGATGGATTGATTCAAACAAAAAGGAAATGGAAAGCACATAAACCATAGAAAACCAAGAACAATTAAAGGAAGAAGAAAACATAAAATGGAAAGGGAAGAAATGGTAAAAAATGTGAGAAGCA
>Ga0214543_1007596_pt1 | contig 18440 bp, 10 predicted proteins | sample CNSS2metaG_FD_160094 | JGI IMG/M metagenome (GOLD analysis project Ga0214543, IMG submission 160094) | Root nodule microbial communities from cowpea collected in UCLA plant growth center, Los Angeles, California, USA - CNSS2 | ecosystem: Host-associated > Plants > Roots > Nodule | place: USA...
TTTGTTTTAAAATAGATATATATATATATATATATATATATATATATATATATATATATATATATATATATATATATATATATACACATGATGAAGTGTAAAATATTTTCTTTTAAAGTGCAGAAAAGACAAGACAGAAAGAGGTTTGGTGAGAGAGTTTGCGATTTGAAACTGAGTCGAGATATGAACAAGTTGTAAACAATGTTGTTGAATATGATCATATACTACGTGAACATCGATCTCAAAAATGTTGTAGATTTCAAAATGCATGGGTCTATAAATGCAACACGAGATTTGATGCAAGATGAACAAAATTGATATTTTCTGAATAAACTTTAGGTGTGATGTGATTAATATAAAGCTCCTAAAGAAGGGTGCATAATCGTAGGATTTCAATAATGACCACAATGATGCTTCTCTACTGAGCTTCGATGGTGCTTATATAGACAAACTTTTTGTTTCTTTGAAGCCTAAGAAATAACATTATTCCTAAAGTAGACACAATAACTTGTTGTAGATTTACGATCGTCGAGATCCACAACAAAATCTACATCGTTGAAGACAATTATGAAGTATTGTGATTGATTGTTGGGACGAATGTCAAGACCATGATGGATAGTTCCAACTAGATAATGAAGTATATGCCTTATGGCATGCCAATGGTGTTCCTATTGATTATGCATAAACTAAAAGATCTTGTTGACAAAGAACGTTAGTTCAGGACGAGTGAGAGTTAAGTATTGAAGGGCATCAACAATGGAGCGATATATGGTTGGGTCTTAAACAATTGTTGAACCATCTTGTGTAAGGCGTAGGAAGATCTCCTAGGTGTTGGTTGAGACTTGGAATTTGTCATCTATAAAATATCCTTAATGTATTATGACTTAGTAAGATAAAGGTTTCCATAAGTATCTCACGTCACTTCAACGCCAAGAAAATAATGTAAGTCTCTAAGATCTTTGAAGACAAATGTGTTGCTTATAAGGTTGATAAGAAAGTGTATGACAGTGGTTAAGGTACCTATGATAAGGATATCGTCAACTTATACAAGAACAAAGATTGAATAAGTAGGTGAAAATTTAACAAAATGAAATATATCGCTTTTAGTTGATAAAGGATGGAACTTAGCCTACAGAACCAAGATCTGGGAGCTCGTTTAAGCCCATAGAGAGCTCCGTAAAGTTTGCAAACAAGTTATGGATCAAAGGTAGTGAAGCATGGAGGTTGATTCATGTAAACGTCTTCAACAAGATCACCATCTATGAAGGCATCATTTATCTATAGTTGATGAATACGCCATTTTTGCAGGACAACATGTGCAAGAATTACTCCAATGGTGTTAGCTTTGATAATTGGGTTGAATGTGTCAAGGTAATCACGTCCTGCAACTTGTTGGAAGCATTTCACAACCAACATAGCTTTGTGAATTTCAAAACTTCCATTTGCATTAAACTTGTCACAAAAGATCCATTTATATCAAATGATAGTCGCACCATTAGGTAAAGGAGTTAAGATCCAAGTTTTATTTACAAGTAACACATTATATTCATTTTGCATGGCAGTTAACCAACCCAGATCTTTCACAGCCTTTTTATAAGTTTTTGGTTCAGTAGAAAAAATAACGTTAAATGTTTTAGGTTTCAAAACATCTATTATAGCTTGTGTTACCATGGGATGCTTATTAGCGAGAGAGGAGTTGGTGATGGAGTGGGGTTTGCTGTGATAGAAGGAGAAGAGTTGGATGGAGGAGTGTGATCTGTTATGGGAGAAGGGTTATCGTTTAAATCAGGATAGGGAGAGAAAGATCGAGCGGTAGGAGATGCATGAAGAGGTGTATGATTGGAAAATGAAGTTAAAGATTGATTGATTAGGATGTGTGGCGAGAAGAATGGTGATAGTGGTAGATTAGTTAGGTGTAACAGAAGTGTACACAAATTGTGGTTTAAATGGTTGTTAAGAAGGGCGTATGGAAACATTTGTTCATTGAAAATAAAAATGGCGGGAGATATATTGTTTATGAGAAGGATATAGATAGATGTATCCTTTGTGCTGAGAGCTATATATTCAAGAAACAAACATATCTCAAACCTGAAAGAAACCTTATTGTGATTGTAAGGACATGTGACAAAGTTGGAGCTTGAGTTTCTTGACTTGCACACACACTAGGAAAAAATGATAGTTTTCAACTTGGACCAAATTTGAAAAGATGTGTCAAGACCCACCATCTTGGTGAGTATTGGAGTGGTCATGGAGTCTAGCAACCATGCTATAATCAATTGATCATATCGGTCATGGTTGAGAAAGGGAAGGTTGAAAGTGTCAGTGGCTTCATGGGTGCAAAGAGAAAACGTGTTGCCAGAACTTATTGTTGCCATATGAGATAGTTATCATCGGTGAGTTTGAGAGAAATGGGAGTGTTGAAGGTTTGGGGAAGAAAGGATGAAGTTGTGGTGGAGGAAAGATCAGAGGTTGGGTTGGAGGAAGCAGACGTCATGGTAGAGGAAAGAAGAAGTTGGGTTAGACAAAAAAGAAAGGTGAGATGAACCTATGCTTGTCATACTATATTAGGTGGTAAGAGACAAAGGAGGTTCCTACAAGTTAATATATGGTTTTTGTGGGAAAGAAAAGTGAGTTTAGTAGGTCATTAGGATTTACTCTATCATATAAGTGGATTGTGTTTCTATTATGTAACTTTGTTGTAATGCAACTTAGTGAAGTAATATAACATGGTAGATCTTTGAGTCTAATTTAACACACATGTCTTTGGAAATTGTCATTTTTGAGTTATGACATGAAAGGTAGCTAGTTGTGTTTAAAGTTAAACACTTGATTATGAAATAATGTTAATGAATTTATGAAATGTGTATCCTTATAAATGTATGGATGAGATTTGACGAAATGCATAAATTATAAAATTTTAATTTTTGATTTAATATATGCATATATGTCAAATTTTAAAACACTAAGTTTTTTTAGTGTGTGTTTACGTGGGTTTCTTTAATTTGAAATTATAGTATATTATTACTGAGGAGTATATAATATTTTGGGAATTCTCAACAGAGAAATATGTGTGTATAATATTTTGGGAATTCTCAACAGAGAGGTGTGTGTGATATAGTAAGAGAGAATTCTTAGTGCTTGAGAAGAGAAATGTGTATGTGAGTATAAAAATAATTGTAAAATTAAATTAATTAATTACAACAAAATTTACTATTTACAATAATAACAATAATTAATTTAACTATTCAACAAAATTATATTTTATTTTTAATAATTTAGTTATGATATTAATTTATATCATAATTAATTCAATTACTTCTAAAAATGACAACATGTGTTATTTAGTTCAAATTCAATTCGAAAAGAAAATTGTAGCAAATGAATTTGATTACTATTAGTAAGAAAAAACGTAACTTGTTTATAATTAATTAAATTTGAAAGGAAATTTGTTTAAATATTAACTAGTATATACAATTAAATACACAGCAAATAAATAGAAAATGTGCTACACAATACATAAGAGAAACCATTTCATATCATTATTGTAATGTTAAAAATACATAGGGTAATTTGTATAATAAAAATGTTCTTTTTTTTTTTCACAAAAAGTTATGGATAAACTTAACAAAAAATTTGATCACAATAGTAAAGCCCAAACCTATCTCAAGGTACACCCAAGATACACCCTGCACACGTATTTTCATTCCATTCATATATTTCAACTTAATATTTATATTACACCATTGGATAATTATTCAATAAATGATATTTTCATTAGTTATATGATTATAGTATTATTAAATTTAAAAGATATGGATATGCGAAACATTTATCCTCACTATCTCATTAATTATATATATATTTGGGCTCAACAAATTTAAATAGTTAACAGGAAAAATTGAGCTTCGGTGTATTCTACCGATTTGGGCTCAACACATTTAAATAGTGAACAAAAGTCCAACATAGGTATTTCTTTTAGTACCTCCATATCTTCTTCCTGCACCACATGTGTGGAAAAAGTCCATATTTTCCATTACTTAGAAATATTATAAATTGTGTAATTTAAAAATTTATTTTAAAAATGTGTTCAAGATTACATTGAGTAAGTTAATAATACATTTCAAACTATACAATCTATTATCTAAAATATACTTTTGAGTTATATAATTCAAAAAATTAAAAATATATTTAAAATTATGTAATTAATAATATATTTTTGGATTTCATAATTAAACAATATAAAAATATATTTCAAATTACATAGTTTAAAATATATTTATGAAATACGCAATTTAGAAACCTAAAAATATATTTTAATTTTTTAATAAAAATACATAATTCATCATTTAATTTTATAATTGATACGAAAAGGCATTAGCCATGGGTAAGAGATGACAAACTATCATTCACGTATATTTTAAACATATTTTATATTCACTATTTTACTTTACAAATATAAAATTTATATTTTTAATGACCAAAATATCTCTAGAAATAGGTTGTCAAGTGATGCAGAGTAAAAAAAAATTATTTTTCTTTTCAAATATTTTCTTTATTTGGGTTTTACTATACAGGCCTGGACCGAGTCTGTTGTTGTATCTTCACATTTTTGTTTTTCTTGCACCTATATAAAATGAATCTCTCATTTTCCTTTTTCTTAGTGTACAATGCAGAAGATAAAAATGACTTCTGAATTTAGAAATTATATTTTACTTAAAATTATATAATTTAGTAATAAAATATAATGCTTAACTTCTTAACTACACAATCTATAATATATTTGATTTCCATATTATATAATTTAGAAGTTATTAATAACTCGCCAAAAAATCTAAATTAGTAGTAATGTGTTTCGGAACACTCATTTAATATATATATATATATATATATATATATATATATATATATATATATATATATATATATATATATATTTCAAAAAAATATATTCTGAAAAGCTCATTTCTAATTGAATTTTATATACTTTGGAATCTTGTTTCAAATTTTCTATTATAAAAAATTCAGAAAGTTTATTATAAAAAAAGTTATCAGGCAATTCAAAGTAACAATTATAAGGAATATAATGGCATTTTAAAAATTATAGGGATGAAATTACTAATTGGTAAAATTGAATGAACTACAAACCTTCTTTCGTTGATTAATGTAACCCATATAGTTCACATAACACTATCTCATAACTTAAATAATAAAGCTTTAAAATATTGTTTATTGTCATAACTTTCTCCAAATTTCCTTCCGTCTCCCTCTTCCATTTTTTTTTTTTTTTTTTTTTTGTTGAGAGATTGAAGGATGACAAGAGTAATAGAGGTGAAAGACGTGAACATAAAAAGAAGTTAAAAGATCAATCTACCACTATTATTTGTTATAGATGAAAAATAATCTAAAGAGTATAATTGTAATAAAATATGTACGTAAAAAATAATTATAAAATAAGTTACTTTATATTAATTATTATAACTATAGCAAAAAAAAAAAAACATTTTCAATATGGAATTATGATGGTTATGGAAAGTAAGATGTAAGAGTTCAAAGGTAAAAGAGAAAATAACATTTACAAAAATTCAGCTCAGCTTATTAGAATGTTGTATCACCTCTTCCTTCATTAACACAATAATGACTTTCGTTAACACATTAATAGTAACTTTCATTAACACATTAATAATAACTTTAATTAACACATTAATGACTTTCATTAACTAGGGTTTATATGAAAGGAAAAATTGTGTACATCCATTGACAATAAGACCTAAATGAAAACTATAATTGGTATAAAATGTCTTGGAATCAAAGTTTTGATCTGGATCTCATCTTTTATGGACAATGGAAAATTAACATGTGAAAGTAGTAATGTTATTTATAAATATGAAATTTTAAAAAAATAATAGTAATTTGAGTATATTTTATAATGTAAATTTAATTATGTTTTTGTTCGTGAAACTCTTGGGATAACTCCAGTTACCTTCCAAATTCTTTTTAAAAATTTAGAATTTTAAAAAAAAATAGTGTTTAGAAAATAACTCGATATATCGTACAAAATTTTGTTATTCAAATGGACTTAAAGCCTCAAATTTATGTTTTTGATGATGTTCGAACAAGCTATAATATTGTTGTCATAGTTAGAGTCTAGATCAATTGAGTTTAGATATGTTGTAAGCCAACTAAATTATTCTTAAAATTAATTTAAATATAATTGATTAGAAATAGTTATGATACGAACTAGATATTTTTAAATATATATAAGTGCTAAAATTGTTAAAATTGTCACATTAATCGATTAATCAATTAGGTTATTAAGGTAATCGATTAAGTTAAGTGTGGAGAATGAACTTTGAATATGCAAATAGGTTAATTAATTAATTAATTAGGTTAATAACATATTCGATTAATCTTGTCAGAAAATTACTTTTGTTTAAAACTTGTATTTCTTTCTTACCTGATACATTTTTTAAATAAAGAAAAAATAAGAGAAAGAAATATCTAAGTTTTATTGGTACAATTTTTTTTAGTTTCTATTATGAAGATTCAAACAAGATTGAATTAGTTATTAGGTTTTCTTGTTTGACCTGTAAAATCTGCACAGGTTTATTTATTTTATTTTTTTTTTTTTTGTTTTTCTATATTTCCTTAACTGTGTAAGTGATAGGTTAGGGCGATTGTGACCTTGATTAAAAATCTTGAAGTCTATTTAAAGTTTTTGTATATCTAGATAATAAGTTTTATATACGTAAATCTTTGTAATCCTTATTCTTAATATTTTAGTAAAATTCTTGCTTTAAGTTACTAGAAACTGAATCGATGTAAATTCTTAAAAAATCAAATCAGTATAAAATTTGGTGATTCCTGTTATTCTTTTATCATTTTTTAATATCTTGATAATTACAAAGTTTTAAAAAATTAAGCATTCTACTGTACATTATTATACATTATGTTAATTGATTAAAGATGTTTTAAAAATTGTTTTGAATATACTAAATTTTTTTGAAAAACCAATTTAACACCTCCGCTCGGTTTATGATCGCTGAAACTATTAAAAGATGCGCATTCTGGAAATTTTGTTCCATAAATTTTATTCAATTTTTTTTTGAAAAGATTGTATCGGAAAACTTCCGTAATATATAATCCAAAAATCACGTTTAAGGAGAAATTAAATAGGAAGTGAAAGACCCAAATGATAGAAATTAGTTGAACTCACATGCATGGATTACGAGATAAAAGATTTTGAAGGATGGACAACACACGTGCATTCACAAGTAGAAATAAATGCAAAGCTCACCAGTTCAAAAAGGCAAAAATATCTAAAAAAGCAACTATTTATTTGATTTTAAATTATATTTTTTTAAACTATATTTCGAACGAAACCCTCCTATATAATTAAGAATAATCAGCACAGTACTATTTATATCGAAAAGGAGTTACTTTCAAAATTATACAACAATGACTATACTTACTTTTATAATAATTTAAAAAATGACAACAATAACTTCTTATTGGTTATCTATACAAACTTTTTTTACTAACAAACTTATAAAGGGACCCAGGCTTACATTGCAAAGAGCACACACGAAGTCTTTTATTTTTGTGAGTGAGAAAAGAAAAGAGAGCAGAAGAAAATGAAGGGTCTCTCAATGGTGTTGGTGATGATTCTGATCCACAGCTATTACGTTGTGAACGCCAAGTATGAGGGTTTCATAGGCAACAATAACTCGGAATCAGAGTTTTCATTTGATTCCCATGTGAACAGAATGCTGTATGATGTGAGTTTATCTGTGTGTGGCAAAACAGGCAACAGCAACAACAAAGCTGTGTTTTGTCCAGAATTATTCAGTTATCGTAGCTGCTTGCCGGAACCAAATGGAGGTGGCCCTAGACGTTTTTGTGCTGATTACACCAGAGGTTGCTAAGAACATGTGTTAGTCTTTATCATATGGAATTAATATCAAGTGTTGTTTTATCGAGTTCAGATTCTCTACTGAGTTTTCTTGTACTGTCTTCTGTTAGACATTAAAAATACACTGATCAATATATTATATTTTAAAACATCAAGATCAATATCTATTAGTGTATTTCAATGACAAAGCAGAAAAACAACACAGAAATTCAGTAAAGAATTTAAATTCTGTATTTTATTTTGTTGTCATGATGTCTGATGTTGTATGTATGTAATATAACTAATGCTTAGATGGTGATTATATTATGGTGTATCATTTGTACTAAAAGTTTGTCAAATGTTGATATATAGAATAATTCATGTGAGATGGAAAAGTTTCTGAGAAATAAATATGGATTAACCGCAGGAATTTCTGGAACTCTGTTTTCATGCATGTTTGATAAATCTGCAAATTGTTAAAGTCTAACTCTGTATGTAACTTATTGCATGAATTGATAAAAGTTGCAAGAGAAATGCAAATGCTCTTTATGTAAAGAGGTAGCTGTTCTATAATAAAGTGTGAAGTATTAAATTTAATTGTCTTGATTATGCTTTTTGGATCTGAATTTAAGTTTGATATAAACTAATGATTTATCAATTCTATAGATTTGCATTAATTTTAATATATATATATATATATATATATATATATATATATATATATATAATAAAATAATTGAAATTAAAAGCTTGAGTTCTAATTTCACATGAGTCAGACTTACGTCCAGATTTTAAATATTCTTATAATATTGAGATTTATGAGAGTCTTAATTAATAATGTCATACACATATCACAGAAAAACAACTCTTTTCGTATACTTATACTTTTAGATAATAAATAATGTCTACATTAAATGTGGCTCACCAATGGAAATATAAAAGTAAAAAAGAAAGATAAGGTTAGATGCTAAGTTCGAGTCCTTGTAATAAAAATAAGGCTTAAATAATCATTTATCCTAGTTTTCGTCAATTTTTTTATTATAGTTCTACTTTTGAAATTGTTTTCAATTTGGTCATACCTTTCGTTAAAATTTTTCAATTAACTCATTTTCCTTAACTTCGTCTAAATTGTTGCCGGAACAGTGGCCAGCGTGGTCCTTTTCTATAACGTGGATTGTTGTTTAGTGACGTGTCCGTTTCCACTGTATGCATAGACCAGATGTTATAATTAAAAGTTAGGGTTTGTGTGATTTTGAAATGTGGTTGTCTTCCATCTATCTTCAGCTGAATAGGAATGTCTCGTGGGGCATCTTCATCTTCTTACAGTAGTTGGGTTCACCGAACTTGCAATTCATGCCATGATGGTTCTAGGGTTTCAAGCTCACCCCCAATTTGCGATTGCAGAGACATTGCAGTGGTGCGCAATCATTAACCCTAATCATTAACACTAATTCCAAACAATAGTCAGCAAAAATCAAACCCTAAACCAAAACCTACCTCTGCGATGAACACCTTCAACCCTCCGCGAACGATTCTTCAAATATCGGCGTCAATATTGGAGGGTAGAAATTGATCTAAAAGGGGCAATTGAAAGATATCCCCAAATCGACGAACAAATCCCCAATTCGACACCAAATCCCCAATTCCACAAATAGAACCCTAAACTCAATTCAATTAACCTTAAACCCTAAATGCTGCAATTACAATTAAATGGTCAGCACAGTAAATTAATAGACACGTTACTGAACAGTGCTCCGCGTCACAGAAAAAAACTAAGTTGGCCACTGTTCCGTTAACCATTTAAACGGAGTTAAGGAAAAAGATTTAATTGAAAACATTTAACGAAAGATAAGACCAAATTGAAAACAATTTCAAAAGTACGACTAAAGTGAAAAAAATTGACTAAAACTAGGACCAAATGACTATTTAAGCCTAAAAATAATACACTAAAAACTGAAATATGTAGTTCACTTATTTATACATAAGCATCTATTAGAGGGATTGTTAAGATAGTAACCTATATTAAAATCAAGCTTATGAAATAAAATTTATTCTTGGTAAATAGTATTTTGGTGGCTAAGCCCAAATTTAGCTAAAATGACTCATCAATTCAAAAATAAAGAGAAAATTAAAGAAAGTAAAAGCATAAAGTTTAAGTGATATATCATGAAACAAGTTTAAACCACACAATAAACTCTTCAGTTAAGAAATATAGATTGACAAGTCTTTATAAGTTTGAGCTATTGTTACATTATAAACAATTGTTGAGTAAATAGAGTATTTCTCATAACAAGTCTTCATTTATTTTTAAGAAATCTTTCAAAATAAATAAATTCTCGTACACTAATATTTCATTGATTCGAGGTTTAATTTCCATTTTTACCACTGAATTTTGGCACTGCTACCAATTTCGTCATTGAACTTTTATTCTTATTCATTGAATCATATAAATTTAAAAATTATACACAGTTTATTAATCTACAAAGATCATATTTTTTATTCTAGTACCACAATAATCAACACATATAACTGATTTTTAACTAACATATAAACTATTTTTTCTTTTTTACTTTTCCTTCTTAGTTTTTCATATTATGGGGAGATATGTCCACAAAGATCATATTTTGATTCTAGGACCACAATCAACAGGTATAATATATTTTGAGGTGATCAACATAACATATAAATGAAAAAAAGTAAATAAAAACTTCAATCAAAATGACTTCTATATCAAAGTTGGGTACTACAATTAGAATCACTACCAACTAAACTAAAACAAACGGAAAAACATGTAACAAAAATTACAATTTCCTCCGTTTAAAATTAAAAAAAGTCCCACCTGGATAAGACTATTGTTTCGGTTGAAAACATCCTCACCGAACTACCAAACCTTGGGCTGTCTGAGACCCATCCTCCGTTATCTTGTTGGCTTGAATGGTACTGATAACATTTGCAATATTTCCCTGAAAAAGGAAACAAGTAATCACACAATATAGCCAATCAGAAACCTGTTATGCGTGTGGAAGCAATGACATTTCATCCAATTACTCAACAATCAAAACGTCATCAACTGCACTGCCCATCATCAAGAACAAATCGCATCATAACAATATTTTGTGAAAATATTAGTTTAAGCATAAACAAACATAATCCAGAAAAAAACAACTCTAGTGAAATAATAATTAAAATTGCATGCGCCACCAATATTCCATACATGGATAATTAACATATGTGGAATGAATTAAAAAAACCTTCAGGGATATTTTTATTTATAGAACAGTCAAACTTTCCCGTTTGCAGCATAATTCAAATTGACAGGCTTTTCAAAATCTTAAAATCAAATATTGCTCATGATATTACAGATCATAAATTGAAGGCAATACTCATTATGTGAATGGATGTACAAAAGTAGGATGACTAAAAATTATAGACAAGAAATTTTTTACCCTCCATGATCCTAGCTTAGTTCTCAGTGCATGCCATTCAGGCTGATCAAACACACGATCACTAGGATGACTGCACATTTAACACTTGCATTAAATCATGTATTAAATACATCTTCAAATTGAGGGGAATATGATGCTGACTGAATAAAAAACATCAAGGCTAACATGTCCATCTGCCCGCAGAGTAGGGTAAGCCAGTTAGGTGCAGAGAGAGACGAGAATTTGAGGTAGAGCATACCTAACAACTATTACTTGATTCATTTGGTCCATCTTACAGTCAATTAACTTGGAAGTTATTGCTTTAACCACCCATAGTTCCACCTCATCGTCATTGATCTGAAAAGGAAGTTGCAACATTCAGTTATGCTAGAAAGGACCCATACAAACATTGAAATCAAATACAATTTTACCTGAAGTGTGTCCCTAATAAGTTCGTATGGAATTTGGCAAGAACCATCAGAGCTAAGATCCACCAATGAGACCAGCCTCATTTTGGTAATGCATTCTTCATGTACAAGGCCTAAAACACAACATGGTAATAGTAAAATTAAGTAGAGCAGAGCCCTACACATGTGACTATTGATGAATATTAATGATTTATGAATGGTGTTTACCATAGTTTTTCAACAAGGTGGAATTTGCAGCATAATAGTCTATGTATGCATCTAGCCTCTCAGTAAGAAAAATCTTAAGAAGCTGATATAATGGAGCATATTTTTCATCCTTCTCCAGTTGCCCAAGTGCAGGCAAGTCCAGAAAATCGCACTACAACATGACAATCAACTTAGTGAATGCTCTTCCAGAACTTACAGCAGTCTAAGACAAAAATTGCATTGAAAATAGTGGGCGTAGATATCTAGAGTACAATGAATAATGATGAGGGGTATAATAGAAAGCAACCCAAAGAAAAACAGAAGATCCATATGCCTATAACAAGAAGAAAATATTCTTATCACCTTACATGATTTAGTACAAAGCAATAAATTACCATGGTTCCCTGTTTCATACCTCTATGTCTAATTATAGACTTAAACACAAAGACTGGAAAGTCAAGCACCTAAGAATAGGAAACAACTGAAAACACAAGTGAGGATATTACTACTGGCAATAGTAACTCCTAAAAATAATTGAACAATGTAGGTAAGCAAGCTGAAGGAGTAAGATCATTAAACCTTACAAATATCACAATTTCATAATTACAATGAAAAAAGTACCTGAAATATGTCAGGTATCCTCACAAATTCCACAATTGCACGTGCGGCCACCTCCTTGGCTTCACTCAGAACGTGCACATCTTCTCCCAAAAAGGTCGCAAGATAATTGGTCAGGAACTTAAAAGCATCCTTGGACATGCTGAGATAAAATGATGCAATATTAATTATTTATATTAAAAAATGGAGATTGAGAGATGGATAGAAGATTGCTGTCTCAAAACATAACAGTACTACAGACGGGAAGAAACTTAAGTAGTACTCCCTCTCCAAAGAGAGATAAGGAGAACACATAAAATTGAGCTTGATAGGAATTCATTACAGCTGTACCCTTTATTTTCCTTCAAAATATTAGAGATAATGAGAAAGAGCTCTCTCTGTTCAGGTATCCCAATTTTCCAGTCTTTCAAGAAGCTGTCTATCTTTTTGAACGAAGGTATAATGTATTCTGTGACTTTCCCATCAACAGCTAAAGTCAATACCTTCATGTAGACATAAAACTGGCAGTATGGAGTCTCCAAAAGATTGTACAGATTGATCAAACTGTAAAAGAAAAAAAAAATAATACATTTTAAATCAATAATAATAAATAGTTACAATAGCATGCATTACCAAAACTGTTAAACCATATAGCATCTGATATTACATCTTCAATCGCACAGCAGGCTTTTCGTTTGGCTGCTGAACTATTTTTGCCGTTATAACTTTTACAATCTCCATAGCTTCATCTGTATTCTCAGTCTTTGTAACAAGATTGCAGATTATAGTGAAGATGGACTCTATATCTGCTATTAAGAAATAACAGAACTTGTTAACACACTCATATTGGGCTGGTAAAATTAATGGCATCCTATCACCTTGAGCAGTTCTCTGTGCAACAAAAAATTTGATTCTAAACAAGAAAATGAGAAATGCAACGCCCAAAAAAGGAAGCCACAAATGCAACATGATCAAGAAAAAAGGATTTGAGGATCACGCATCAACAGTGCCATAATAAACCAAAGTAGCCAAGTTGGCAAAAGATTCAGCTCAGATGATTGCATAACACATGCATGCCATATGCGCTGCCATGGCTGAAATTTGATAACACTGGTGGAACTAAAATCAAGACAAAATGGAAGATGAATACAATACTAGAAGTAGCAAAACAGAGCATTCTACCTTTTTCAGAAACCTTTGAGAAAATCAATTCAGCAGAGGTAATCATCAATGATGCTAGCTCCAACCACTTTCCCATAACAATGAACTCTTGAGCCTCCATGCAGAGTCTACTAACTTGTGGCTCAGTAACCTGACCAACCAATATGGGAAACACTAAATTTACCAAATAATACAAGCACCAACTTAACAACAACACAAAACACATGTATTGAATGATTTCTTGTGGGGCACTACGTGATTATAAAAACGGATTTGGCTACAAGAGAAAGGGGGGATTATATGAATTGTCTACAAGAGAAAGGGGGGATTATATGAATTGTCTCTTCCTCTCTCTTGACCCTTTTGGGATATTCTTCTGCCAATTCTGTTATTTCTACAGTTCGGGAATGCTTGTAATGATTTGACAATTGTTATTTTCACCATTTCCTCATTATATGAAAATTTCATATTCCAAATTACAAAATAGGTTGCTCTATCTCAATTAATATCTGAGCTCATTACAGTGCCTCTCCTGATTTTGCAGTTTAACCAACAAGAGAGTGTGTGTTCCTAGTACTCCTCAATATAAACCACATTAACATTAATAACAAAACTTTTATCCCATTAGGTGAGGTTAGCAACGTAAATCAGTCGACACCAGTTTACATATTAAACCAAATCTTTAGAGATATCATTTACCATGTGATCCCTCTGAACAACTTCCTCCAGTGTCCTTCATGGTCCCTGTCACCCCTTTTCTTACTATACTAAAAGCATGCAATCAAAGTAACCGATTTTCTGTTATCGTTTGTTCAACCAGAATCCCATCAATAATACCTCCACAGACACAATTATTTCTTATTCTATCTTTTCTTGTGTGAACACATATACATCCTCTTTTCCATTCAACCTATCAAACGAATCTAACAATTACTTAACCATTCCCACCCTTTCATTTTCCAAACATGGACACGAATTTCGGAAACTTCCACAACATAAAATGACAATACGGAACGCGTTCTCACACACCCCAAATACTTTAATTCGCCATCTGAAGTCACCGTGTCTCACAAACTCAGATTCAATTTCAAGTCCCACAAACAGTTCACATTTGCCATAATATCATACCGAAGCATAACACCGAACCGTTTACAATTACAACAAAGAAGGAAAACAAATAATAAGGGTTTGGGGGAGAGGAAGGGAAATACCTCAGGACCGGCATCGGCCCAAGCGAGTTCAGAAGCGAATCGAACGACGGAGAGCGCCGCGTCTTCTTCTGAGGTTGGCACAACGGTCGTCATTGTGTCTGTTGATGAGACTCTGAGAGGTTCCAAACGAACGCGCGCGACACAGAAGGTGTGAGTAACCAAAATCTCCTGCTTTGTTCACTCTTGCGTTAATTAATAATAATTAAGAATAAAGACCAAACACGAACGGAAATTAAGGTAATATCATGATGCTGATATTATATACGATACATCGATAATTCTATTTTCAAAATGATAAAATAATATAATAGATATATAATAAATAAATATTGAAAATATATGATAATTCTTAAAAATTTAAAAAAATATAAAATTATTATTGTTGTGTGAATCTAAATTAAAATTATATATATTAAAGTCGTCAACATAAAAAAATTTAAATTATTATCATTATAAAAGTACCATTATAAGAAAATTTTTAGAATAATGACAAATTTTTATAACTGTTATTAAATAAAGCGAATAACAAAGAGAATAATAGATAATAGAGAAGAAACATTAGAGAATAAACAGCAAGTTATATGTGTATTATTATTGATAGGAAGAGTCTGATTTATAAATACAACATCTAATCCATAAAGGAAACAAATCAACTTAGTTAATACAAATATTTACATAAAGAGTAATGAATCATATGAATATCAATCATATGAGTAAATGTATCAAATCAATGGACAATCATTAATTCATAACACTCTTTCCCCTTGAGTGTCCATTGATAAAAGAATGTGCCTCCTTAAAACCTTACTAGAAAAAAACTCTTTGGATAAAACACCCAGTGAAGGAAAAAAGAGTGCAACATTTTGCATTCTTTAATACAATAATATTATTCATCACATATTCTATTTCTTCCCCTCATGTAAACTTACATCATTAAGGTGACGAAATACGAACTTGTGAATCATTTGCTCAAAAGTTCTTCTTGGCAAGAACTTCATAAATAGACTTGACATATTTTCACATGAATGAATTTTTGGATATCTATATCATCCTTTCAATTGAACAATACACTATTGTCTTCATATATGGTTGTTGATTCCATCTTTGTCGGGGATAGTCACAAGTTTCTTGCACATGTTGAATTATAGACCTTGGCCAAACATATTCACAACTTTCCTCGTAATTATTTATGATTAGACGATGTTGCTACTATGGTTGTTTCATATACCTCCATGAAACCATTGTGCTACCACATGTGAACAAACATCTTGTTTGTGATCAACCATTGTGACATTGTGAGAATATGTAAAATAACATACATATGCATAACCCATTCGTTTGAATCTGAATCATCTGGATGGAATAAGCTCATATTCGTAGTACCCTTAAAGTAACGAAGTATATGTTTTACTCCAAACAATTTTCTTCTTGTAGTTGAAGATCTATATCTTGCTTAACAAATTTACAGCAAATGCAATATTAGATCGAGTATAATTACCAAGATACATTAGTGTTTCTATGACACTAAGATGTGGTGCTTCTGGACCAAGAAGATCTTCATCATTTTCTTGAGGTTTAAGAAGAGTATTTATTAACATATAACAACCTCACAACTATTGGAGTGCATAATGGACATGATTTGTCCATTTAGAACATTTTAAGCACCTTAATTATATAAGTCTATTGACGTATAAAAACATCTTTATTTAAATACCCAATTTCTAATTTCAAATAAGACTTTGCCCTTCAAAGATCATTTATCTCAAATTATTTCTTTGAGTAATCAATTGCCTTATGAGCTCATTAGGAGTTCGAACGATGTTTATGTCATCTACATAAACAATAATTATGGCAATTCATTTTTGGATCTTTTCATATAAATACAGGAACAAATAAGATCATTTCTATATCCTTATTTTAATAAGTACTCAATAAGACAGTTATGTCACACACGTCCTGATTGTTTTAATCAATAAAATAGCATGTTCAATTTTATTGAATAACCCTCTTTAGGGAGCAACTCATCTATGTATTATTATTGATAGGAAAAGTCTTATTTATAAATAAACATGTAATCCATAAAAGAAACAAATCAACTTAGTTAATACAAATATTTACATAAAGAGTAGTAATGAATCATATGAGTATCAATCATATGAGTAAATGTATCGAATCAATGGAATGGACAATCATTAATTCATAACAGTAACAAATTTTTAGAGATCAATATCTTAATTAGAGACTAATAAATTGTGTAGCTAATGTTAGTGACCAATTTAAAAACCAATTATGTTTGTAGTAAAGGTAGTTAATGTTAGTGACAAATATATAAATCAATTCACAATAGAAACTATTTAAATTATCAATGACCAATTATAAATTTTTGGAACTATTTTAGTTGCCAATAATTTTTAGTTTTTAAATTGATACCTAAATTAGTCACTGTATAGTGACTAATTATTTTTAGCACTCAAATTGATCATTATTCAAAGATTTTCTTGTAGTGTACTACGATTTTATAGATTAGATACTTCATTGATAAATATCAATAAAGTATTCTAAAGTATCAGACACAAATATGTGTGAGAAACAAATACTTAACCTAAATTGAAATATCGATGTATTATAGGGTAATATAATAGAGAAAAATAATGATAATAATAAAAAGTATACTTATACAAAATATTTTAAAATAGCAATTATTTTTTTTAAAAATAGTTAATAAATATAATTTTTAGAAATTCAGTTAATAATTATATTACAATGGGAATAAAACTGTGTAAGAAAAAATATATCTTTTCATATATATATATATATATATATATGCTTAAATAGTATTTTAGTTTCAATATTTGTATAGTTTTTTCAACTTGATTATTTATTTATTTTTCATTTTGTTCTCATTTTATTTAGGTTTAATTATGCCTTTGGTCCCCATTTTGGAGTCAAAATCTCAAAATTGTACCCAAATTTTTAAAAGTCTCCAAATGGTCCCCTTTTTTGTTGAAACGTCTCACGTTTGCCCTTCCCGTTAAGTCAACGTTGACGCCGTTAGAGGGAGTGCCACGTGTCAATTCCTCGATTTTTTGAATTTTTTATTATTATTATTTATTTTTGAATTTTTTTAAAAAAATAAAAAAATTGCCACGTGTCAAGTTGTCATCGTGCCACGTGGCAGTGACAGTGACACGTGTCAGTATTATGCCACGTGTCATTTTGTTAGTCTCAATTTGGTCCCTTTATTTTAATTTGTCTCAATTTAGTCTCAATTTTTGTAAAAATTAACAATTTTGTCCCCCTTCAAATTGAAACAAAATTTAATTTTATATAAATGCTATACAAATATTTTTATTAAATTTGATATTTGTATTCAAATTGATATTTTTATTATATATTTTTAACATAGCTAAGTTTAATTAAAATTGTTTCACATTCAACTTTACTTAAAATTGTTTTAAAATTTTAAATTTATGTGTTTTATTGTAACATGAACTAGGTAATTTATGAATTTTTTTCTATTAACATTATTTTCTATTAACAACTT
>Ga0214543_1007597_pt1 | contig 18435 bp, 8 predicted proteins | sample CNSS2metaG_FD_160094 | JGI IMG/M metagenome (GOLD analysis project Ga0214543, IMG submission 160094) | Root nodule microbial communities from cowpea collected in UCLA plant growth center, Los Angeles, California, USA - CNSS2 | ecosystem: Host-associated > Plants > Roots > Nodule | place: USA...
GCCAGAGACTGTATGCACTTTTAGGTTTTTTTTTTTTGTGTGTGTTGCTAGTTATCACAATCATTCATCAAAGTCTGTAGAATATAGCCGTATCCACTTTTAGGGTTTTTTATTTTTTTTGTTGCTAGTTATCACAATTATTCATCAAAGTCTTTAGAATGTAGCCGACAGTGTGACTCTTCTGCTAATTCTGCTAGTAAAATAGAAAATTTTGAAGACTTCATCCCAGGTTATGCATCAATTGTTTTTGTGGGTAAATAAATAAAATAATGCCATGGTATGGTAGTAGTGAGGAACCAAGGTAGGACCCCAATTATTCTCGTTTGCTTAAAACCTGTCAGAACTTTTGGACTGTTCTAGCTCTGTCAGTGTCTGAATAATTGAACTTTTATATGCAGGTCCAGTGGCTGATGACATGTTCCATTGGCAAGCTACAATTATGGGCCCTGCTGATAGCCCATTTGCTGGAGGTGTATTTCTTGTGTCAATTCACTTCCCTCCTGATTATCCTTTCAAACCACCCAAGGTAAATCAAACCTCTACTATACTCTATTCACAATTCTGTTATGTATATGGCTATATGTATGCATGCACTGGGACTGGTTTTTCTTGTGCTAACTATGACTTCTTCTTTTTTGTATGAAGAGTTTCAATTTCATTAGACTTTTGCATTGATGTGCTGTAAATGACTGAATTTAATTTAAGTTTATATAAAGGACCAAGCAAGGCAATAATGTATCTGATTGTAGTGGATTTAACTATTTGTTGTGGACTTGCAGAGTAATGTATCTGATTTATTCATTAGATGATTGGTTGATGACTCTTGTTTAATTTTGTTATATTTTTTAATCGTTATCAGTTAAAGAAATGGCTAGTTGTGAGTAGAGAAATTCAAGGATTTTAGACATAATCAGTTCCAAATGCAAGTTTTTTCATTAATACGTATTCATTATCTGTTGGTTAAGGTTTCATTCCGGACAAAGGTTTTCCATCCTAATATCAACAGTAATGGTAGTATCTGCCTAGACATTCTCAAAGAGCAGTGGAGCCCTGCCCTCACAATATCCAAGGTAATCTATCTGATAATTTCTTTTTTTAATTTTCTTGGTAGTGATATACTAAAAATGTTAAAAAAATTGTAGGTCCTTTTGTCTATATGTTCTCTGCTGACAGATCCCAACCCAGATGATCCTCTGGTGCCTGAGATTGCTCATATGTACAAAACTGATAGACCCAAGTATGAGGCCACTGCCCGGTCATGGACTCAAAAATATGCCATGGGCTAAGTCATTGCTTCATCTGCTACTTCATATTTTTATTGTTCTCTTCCGTAGTTAATTTCCTTACTTTCTACACTCTAGTAAATAAATAGTGTTGAATTGATTTTAAACAAGTATGATATGTATGTACTCTGTTCTATGCAAGTCCTTTGAACTTTAAAATTTAAAAAAGGAAGTTTCAGATGCAGCATAATTTTCATTTAAATTTTATTTCTTAAAAAAATAATTTAATATCCTTGTGAATCTTATTAGTTTTCTTCAATTGTTGGAGAAAATCTAATATGATAATCCAACCCCCATGTCTCTCTTTTTGTTTCAAACTTGTGATGTGAATGAATGCAGAAATGTAGGTATTATGAAGAAGTACATAGGAGAAAATCTAATATGATAATCCAACCCCCATCTCTTCCTTTACCTGTCTTTATAATGACAATTTTTTTGTACTTGAAAATAATTTGCGTAAACAGTTTTCCCATAATAAATTTTTTTCTTATAATAGTTTCTTAAAATCATTTTTGTGTGTTTTTTTTTCATCGTCGGGAAGATTGAAGTTTTTTCATGAGTTTGTTTAAATTATATTTTTAATTTATAAATGTTTTTTTATGACATTATTCATTTCATACACAAATAACTAAAATTTGATATAATTGTTCTAGTCATTTTGAAGCAATTTTGAAAAGTACCTTTCAGAACCATGGAATAAAATGCTATCCAGGACAATAGGCGAAAACAGTCATTTTCAAAATTTTCATGTGCTTCCAAAATGATAACTATTTTCCATAAATAAGACAAGAAATAAAATTGTTGATTGTAATGATTCATTCAACAATACTAAGTAGCTAACAATATATGATCGTGAAAATAAAAAAATAACTATTATTACTACGCCACTTATAAATATAATATTTATTATAATATAATTGTTATGTGTTATTTAATAAGATAGAGTTGTGAGGTTCTTGAAGTAGAAGAGGTACACAATAGGATAGGGAGAGGGAAGGAGTAGAATAGGGTAAAAGAGGGAGAAAAGTATTTGAAGTAGATAATGAAAAGGGTATTTATGTAAGTTTAGGAGTGTATATAGCAAAACCCCGTAAATTTTTCAGGAGACAAGTTTTGTGGAGGGGTCCAAAAAGATGGACCCTAGGTGATTTGAATTTATTTAAACTGCATGTCTCCAGAAACCCCTTACCGACATTGGTTGAGACACAAACTTCAGAACAACCTACAAAACAAAATACAAAATCAATTCACACGTCAAAACAAAATAAATACCAAATCTGTTCACATGACTATCTAAGGTTGCCTTTTCTATACCTTATGTTTAAAATATCTAAACACTGATGATGATAAAAAATATAGTAGTTATAAAAAAAAGAGTCATTATCAAAGGTAATACTAATACTTTTTAAATAAAAAATAAATTTACAATATTTTAGGCAAAATATATGTAGATAAAAATAAATTTACAATATTTTAGGCAAAATATAATTATAAAAGTGTTTAAAAAAAAACATAACCTCAGAAGTCTCGTGACTCTGTATCTCTCTTCTTGAGTGTCAGACTTACCTTAGCATTATATCTGTAACACGCGGCGCTGTTCAGAGCTACATATTAACTTTTTACACCTACACTTATTTTAATGTATTAACGTGAATAATTAAAATAAGTTTAATATATTTTTAATTTTCATGAAATATGTGAGTTTTTATCTTAATTTTTTTTTTAATTTGGAACGATGATTCTCATTCTCTAATATTTATTTTAAGATAAAAAATTTAAAACATTTATCAAACTTAGGAGACATCACTTGTTAACATTTCGTCATCTCTAATTTGTTTAATACATAAAGTGTATTTGGAATGATGTTGAAAAATTGATTTTGGAGCAATGGATTGTTGAACGCATAACCTGATAATATTAACTTTTCTTTTCTGATAATATTAACTTTTTCTTTAATGTGAATTTTTTAGTTTAAAATTAATTTTAAAACCAAATATATCATGAATTTAGGTTGAAAAACCAATTACACGTCAATTCGACATGAAACCAAACACACTGATGAATAATCAATAAATGATTATCAGCGATCACATAAGTTGTATCTAAAAAATCATTATTTTCAAATTAAGAACAAAAAATATAAGCATTCATTGTTATTTAATATAAGTTAAAAGTATATTTTAGTTTAATAAATTGTATGGACTTTTTTTGAGTTCTGATTCACAATCTGATCAATTATATTTTTGTGAAAAACATGTTTATACTAAATACTGAATAATGTTCTAACTAGAAGTATTTACAAGGAGGAAACACTTTATTATTCTTTCATTTTATGGTAATTAATGTTTAAAAAAATATTTTAAATATTATCTTTTAAGTTAACAATACAAATGCTTTTATATTAATAATTAATAATGCATTGAAATTAAATTCAAACATTTATGCTATTATTTTCTTAATTTGATTTAAAAAGCATTAGCAGTATAAGAAAACTATTTCTATATAATCATAATTTAATTCTTTTAAAATGATATAATCATAAAATATTATGATTTTAAATCGTGAACTTTTCTTATATTGATGATGGCTATGAAAAATATAGAAAATATAAGAATATAGCAATTAAAATCAGAATTTACTTTTTCAGGAATTAAATAATTAGTCCTTCCATATTTAACTGAAATACATTTATATTGTAAAAACAAAATTACATTCTCATGCAACAATAAAGAGTATCATGATTCAAAACTTCACTTTTTGAATAACTGGCATGAGACCCGTAAGCATAATTTTTTTTATTAAATTGAATAATATAATAATAATTATTACTATATTTAAATAATTAAGTTTATATATATATATATAATAAATGTAATAATTGTTTTGAAAGGTTTAATAATTTAAAGAAATAAGTAAAATTTTATATTATTATATGGTAATATATATTAAAATATTGTTGATGTGAAAATTTTGAATATAAAATGTATAATATATGAGGTCAATGTAAGTTATTTTGTCGGTAACTGTACTTTTAAAAATAGTAAATATGTAATGAATTTTTCACTAAATTAATAGTGTATCTCGTTTTTTTTTTTATTTTATTTCTATTCAGTACATCTCTAACTGCATTCCTCAGTTTTTTATTTTGGATCTGAACTTGCATCCCTTATTAGATATTTAGTTATATATAATTTTTATATAAATTAACAGAAGTACAGGCACATGTCTGTCAGTTTGTGTTTTCATTTATATCTTCTAAATAATACATCAATGAATTATGTATATATAAAAATAATTAAAAAAAGTAACATATAATGACAGAGGGAAAATAATTCGAGAGATTGAGGAGAAAAAAAAAAAAAAAAAAAAATATATATATATATATATATATATATATATATATATATATATATATATATATATATATATCATGTTGTAGAAGAATAAATAGAGAAAGAAATTTAAAACTATAAAATTCATATTTTATTTTTCATAGATTGTCCTTTTTACATATATTTTATGTTTCTTTTGTATTTTAATTGAATTAAGCATTTTTATTCAAAATTTTATTTTCATTTTTTCCTTCAGAAGATATCTCATTTATTTAACAATGTAAAACTATATAATTTATTTTTGAAAGATACATAAATTTATACAATTATTTTTTTTATATTCTAAAATTAATTTATTCATGAATTCTTTTTTAAAATACATTTAATTTATCTGTGAGTTAATTCACTTACGAAACAATTTTTCTATTTTTTTTAAAATAAATTTAGTTTGTGTGTATTATGAAAAAATAATTAAAATTCCTTTTATATGCTACAGGAATTTATAAAAGGTTTGTCCATATATAATAATTGTTTACTTTCATTTACGCAACAGATAGTTTGCACTAATCCTTTAAAAAATGTAAACCAGTAAAATATTTCGCTGCATTGCATTTTTCATATATTTAAAAAAATTATAAATCTGCATCATTATTCTTTCATTTTATTACTTGTAATCCTAACTTTAAAATTTTTAATTACTTAGAAAGTTAGAAACTAAAAAGTAACGTATTGCCAACACATCTATAATATTTTCTTTAGGTTTAATTATGTCTTTAGTCCTCGTTTTGGAGTCAAAATCTCAACTTGGTACTCGAATTTTTAAAAGTTTCAAATTGATATTTTTATTTTTTTTCGTTAAAATGTTTCAAGTTTGCCCTTTCTATTAAGTCCAGATTGACGTCATTAGAGGAAGTGTCACGTGTTAGTTTCTGATTTTTTTTACTTTTTTTTTTAATTTATTTTTTAATTTTTTTAAAAAAATCAAAAAAATTGTCACGTGTCAAGATGTTATCGTGTCACGTGGCAGTGACAATGACACGTGTCACTTATGTCATTTCCAAAATCTCAATTTGGTCCCTTTATTTTAATTTTTGTTTCAAATTAGTCTCATTTTTTATAAAAATTAGCAATTTTGTCCCTCTCCAAATTGAAATGAAATTTAATTTCTATACAAAAGTACAAAAATATTTCTATCAAAATTGATATTTCAAGTAAATATTTTTAACCAAATTAAGTTCATTTAATTAATATTTTACATTGAACTTTATTTAAAATTATTTTAAAGTTGTTAATAGCAAATAATGTTAATAGAAAAAAAATTCATAAATTAACTAGTTCATGTAACAATAAAAAACATATAAATTTAAAATTTAAAAACAATTTTAAGTAAAGTTGGATGTGAAACGCAATTTTAAATAAACTTAGCTATTTTAAAAATATATAATAAAAAAATCAAATTTAATAAAAATATTCGTATAAAATTTATATAAAAATTAATTTTTTGTTTTAATTTGGAGAGGGACGAAATTGGATTATTTTTACAAAAATAGGGACTAAATTGAGACAAATTAAAATACAGAGACCAAATTGAGACTAAGGAAATGACACATGGCATAATGCTGACACCTGGTATTATCACTGCCACATCACTCTGTCACTGTCACGTGGCACGACGACAGCTTTACACGTGGCATTTAAAAGAAAATAATCAAAAAACAAATAATCAAAAAAATCAAAAAATAGAGGAATTGACACGAGACACCCCAGCGTCAACCCAGACTTAACATAAAGGTCAAACTTGAGACGTTTTACCAAAAAAAGAACCAATTTGAGACTTTTAATAATTCGGGTACCAAATTGAGATTTTGATTCCAAAATGAAAATCAAAACCATAATTAAACATTTTCTTTATTTGTTTTCAATAGCTAGCTGTCGTTGTACAAAAACAATTTTATATTCTTTATATTTTAATATTTATATTTAGAATTTATATATTTTAGTTCGCTTACCTAGACTTCTTTATTTTCAGTCATTTTAAAATAACATATCATTAGTTAATGAAAGGAATTTGGTACCAAACATTTATTTTGGATATTGTGCTTAATTTAACAATGAAAATATATCCAAATAAGATAAAAAAGAGTGGATTTTGTGGCTTTGGTTATAAATCGAAATTTAAATTTATTTGGTTTTTATCAGAATCGAAGCATAATATTTTTTTCTTTTATTATTTTGAGTCTCCTCTTTCATTCAATGATTTATTTTTATTCATCTTCATTAACCTTTGTTTTCTTCATGATTTTTCTACCTTCATACACACAGAAAATAAAAACACGAGATATATCATCCTCATCTCTACATTGAGAACTAATAATCTCAATATGCAAAAAATAGAATAACCAAAAATCTCAATCAAGACCCACGTGGGTCACCTTCGGTGTTGTGTAGTCTTAACGAAAAACACAAACTCAACAAAAATGCAAGAAAACAAATCGAATAGGAAGTAAGAAAACTCACTCATTGTTCACTCGAAATTGAGCAGCGGCAACACCGTGGGTTCAACGACATTAGGTGGAGGTGTTCAAGAACAAAGAAGGAAGAATGAAGGAGGTGGGAGTGGCGAAGGAGGGAAGAAAGCAACTTCTGCATAAATGAAATGCTTAGAACAAATGTACAATTTAAGAAAAAATAACCTTAAACTGATGTTAAACACATTTATGCTTCGGTTTTAAAAATAACCAAAGCCTAAACCTCTCTCCACAAATTAAATAAAAAAATACCAATGACATGTTTGATATTAGTGAAAATTTTTAGACATCGATTCTTAGATAATTAAAGTCGAAATGTGTATATAATTCAATTTTTGTTAAAATCGAAACCTAAACATTCTCAATAATCTAAAAAATGTCACAACGTTTTCATAAGCTTCAATTTTTCTAAAACTAGACATAACAGACAAAGTGAAATAAGTTTTTTGCAGTAGTGTATTTTAGTTCCTATAGTCTAAATTAACTAAAACTAAATTGAGTTTTAAAAAAACTAAAGCAATTGTATTCTTTTTTTTCGATTCACAATTTTAGTAGCCTCAATTGAAAACAAAGATAGTTGTTCTTTTATTTTTGAAAATTTCTATACTTTTATCTGATATTCTATTAATCTGTGTGTTTTGTTTTAATTCAATTGGCTTCTTAGTATATTTATCTAAGGCAGTATAAAAAATATTTAGTAAATTAAATTATAAATTTTATGAAAAAAATATATTCTAACATGCGCAAAATGAAAAGTTGAACGAAAATTGCGAATTTTTCCGGAGCAGGAAGATAGAATATCTCTAGATAATAAGATTAAACAAGTAAACTAAAATCGTATTTAAAAGTTAAAGAATAAAGGTGTAACTGTCTTTTTCTCTGATAGAATAAAACAAAACATAACCATGTAGATGAAGTTTAAGTTAAATTCATCTTGACTTAAAAAAAATAAAGTATATTTTTGAATTTTGATATGTAACAAATAAAATAGATTAGAAAGATAAATCCAAAAACAGGGATTTAAATTAATGGCTGTAAAATTTTGTTCACAAAAAGTGTATGTGTGATTTGTTGTGTGCAATAAATGATGTCAGTTGAGCCAAATTGAGAGTGACTACTAACTGCCACTTTCTCGGGTTTCGGGGGCAGACATTGCCATCCACAATGCAACCCACTCGACTTGTCCCTCTCTCACCATTTCACTTCCACCAAACAAACAACATCTTATCATATCCATCATCATCGTTCAAATAACCACTAATTAACCATAAAACAGTTTTCAGTTTAATGATGTTCAAACAGACAGATTCCATGTTCAAAACCAAACATCATGCATGTCAGTCTCATATTTCTGGGATGAAACCTGATGCAGCAGCATGCACATGCAGCAATCTTATCTCACATTACCAAAAGCCATGGAAAGGGAAAAGACAGAGTTGTGTTGGAGAGAATTGTTTGATTTAAAATTGCAATGTTGTGGTTGGCATTTTATGCATCTAGAATGTATGCAGTAAATTTGCGCCAGTTTGATGTCTACATTATTCTTGCGGCATTAAAGATGGTAATTGATATTGCGCTATCATGCGTGGGGACTCCCAACTTTCACTTTCTGCGATTCACCTTTTATACTGTAGCCCCAGAATCATATCAGGAATGCCACACCCAGACAAATCATCGTTTTTTTTCTCTTCTTCCTACTTATTCTATTCTAACCACCTCACAAAAACACACCTGTCTTTGTTGTTTAGTTCAATGGAATATGTTCTGGTTTTTCGAGAACCAAACAGCCAGAAAATATACTTTATATAAAACTTTTCGATTCTCCTCTTAAATTGAAAAAAAAAAAAAGGTTGTGTGGAAGAACTTGTCGTTCCCGTTTGGAGAGAGGGTGTCACGTTCTGTGGGGAAAAGTGATAGCGATACCTTGTATTACCTGACTAGCATTAATGGTGCTTTTCGCAGCATGCAAGTGAAGAGGTCAAATTCCGTTTTCATAAATGTCTCATCAATGCTTCAGAAACCATGCAGTATTCAAGTGTTACTGTGATAGAACAAGACTGAATTTCAACAACATGTGATCTAGTTATGTGTGATTATCACCACTCGTGAAAAAAAAAAACCTTGTGTTGGCTTGGGAACAGTGAAACCAATTTATAAAGTGAAATTTGAACTTGTCTTAGAAAAGTGATAAACCTTGGTTTCATGGTGGATGAATTTAGGTGGAACGAGAACACGAATAGAGATAAAAGCTAATTGATGATGTAATGATGATTTAGTAAAAATATGTTAAAGTACTGGTTTATAATTTTTTTAACCAACAAAGACGTAAATTTGTCATTTTTTTCATCCCTTCTCACGAAGAAAAGTCAAAAAGACAGAAACCTTTTTTTTTTCTTACAGGTCTTGTTTGCTTCGTAACTTGCATAGGGCATTGTGTGTTCAACTTGTTTTGCTTCACGATGATGTTCAAAGATCATTTTTCCTACTAGTAATATAATTGATATTTTGAAAAAAAATGTTTTTATCAAGTTAAACATTATTTATTTTTAAGAAATTCAAATCCTGATACTCAAGAACTAAATTTTGAAATTTGTTTAAAAAAATTAACCTCTTATACAATAAATATTTTTCATACACATATGAAAATCAAATATTATGACTACGATCATTTGGTTTAATCTTCGTTTCCAGTGAACATAGAAGTTAGAATATTCTGCTCCACAATTAATGTTTTTAGTGTCTCTAAAAATGTGTTAAAAGTGCAAAATTGAAAATCCATCTTGTTTCCAGAACTAGATATTCAAAAACGAAGTAATTTTTTTTGAAAAATAGCAGAATTTAGGTACTCTAAATAGAAAAAAAAAAAGGTGAAAGAAAAGAAAAATGATAAGATAGGAAAAGACATTGGAGGTGGGGGAAAGTGGTGACATATAAGGGCAAAGGAAGATAAGACATGACACGAGGCTTGAAAGTTGTAACATCACATAATCATTATTTCAGTAACAATTACCCATCTAACTTTTCTTCTGCTGTAACTTAGTAGTCTAAGCTTCTTCCCCAACCTTCCATCTACCAAAGATCTATTTCTTAATTATAATAGATTGTTTATGACGCGTGTGCATGATTGAAAAGTTGTTTTAATTAGAATTGAGCATAAAACAATTAATCCAAGTTCTAACATCTAGGGTTTTTTTTTTTTGGGAAGAAGTCATATATGTGTTGAGGTTTGTTCATATAGGTGGTGGGTGATTTTCTCTTAATTGATGTTTTGTTGTCGTGTCACTGAAAGAAACAACCAAGGTTCTATTTGAATTGAATAATGAAAAGGAAGAGAGTAAAACAAATAGAAATAAGATAGTTTCGATTAGATGAAGATATAATGAGTAAAAAAGTGAGATAAATTTATTTATTATTAATAAATATATTTTATTTAATATGAATATTTTATAATTAATTCATAATGTAATTTAGTCACTTGTATTGAAAAAAAATTGATTATGTTAATTTACACATATTTCTTTTTTATTTTGTAAACCTTGCATTTCCCGTAAATTCTATTTAAAGTAAACTCAATTTTACACTTTATTTTGTTTTAATTACTCTTTCATTCTTCTAGAAAAGAGATCTTGAAAATGGGATTATAAAGACGCATTTGTTCTTCTAGAACTGCAAAATTGAGAAAAAGGTGTGGATTAATGAGTATCTTTTCTTTGAAAACTGTTTTAATAAATAACTATTTAAATAATTATGTGATGTTAATTTAAATAAATATTAAAAATAAATAATGACTATTAGCTTTACGGGTATTGACAAAAATAAATTAGTATCGATTATTAAATAAACACTAATTAAAATAAATTAGTATCGATTATTAAATAAACACTAATTAAAATAAATTAGTATTGATTTAACATTTATAGAAATTAAATTAAATATTAAAAATAAATAAAATTGATGTGAGTTAAATAAACACTAATTAAAATAAATATTAAAAATAGATAAGTTTGACTTTTTATTTATATTTATTTTAGTTAATATCGATCAAATCAATACTTTATAATATATATTATAAATTTATGTGTGGGTGAAAATGAATATAAATTACATATTACTTTTAATTTAATTTAAATTTAAAAATGACAAATCTTCTCACTTATAATTTCCTTTTATCATTATATAAATTTCATCACACTCATCGTTTTTATTCATATTCATAAATCTAATCACACTCACTTTTTTAATCCACACTTATCTCATTCACACTCATCTCTTTCTTCCACACACATCTTCATTGGCATTTTTTTTTTCTCATCTTTTTTATCCACATTCTTTTCCTTATCTTCTTCATCCATAATCTTGTCCTCATCTCATTCATTCATACCCATCTCTTTCACTTACATTCAAATCATTCATACACATTCATCTACAATTATCTCCTTCATTTATTATAATTTTTTTTTCATTTATATTTGTTGAATATGGAGACTTTCCACCAGATTTTTTTTAAGTTACTATTATTAGCATTCTCCAATCAAAATTAAACTAACATTAAAATTATATTTATTAAGTGTCGGAAAAATCAACTTTAAATTAAATAAATTTATAAATACAAACATATTAATGTCGGTCAGACTAATGCTAAATTGCTTTTATTTAAAAATTAATGATAAATTAGAGTTGACTAAGTCAATCCTACTTAGAGTTGACCCTTCAAAGTTGACGCTAATCAATTAGTATCCGTTATTTTAGAGTCACATACGTGCACGATTTAAATCTGACATTAATAATTATTTAGCGAGGTTTGTACTTGTTAACATAAACTTTTGGCTCACGCTACATCCATCTTTTTTATAGCACATTTACAAGCACATAGTAACTTTGAAAATTGTATACATTGTCTTTGCGTAGTTTATTCCATGTATATAAATATATTTTATGATTGCAATGTTGTAATGAGTGCAACTACATTTTCTTATTTAGGGATGACAAAATGGACACAACCCGATATGTCAACCCGTCAGTCTATTTAAAAAAATTGGAATAGGATAGAGTTTTCAACCTGCGAACCCGATTTAGCCCAGCCCATCCATCCCATGAACTGGACGGGCTAACCCACGGTCCGACTTTTTTGTTAAAAAAAAGTTGAGCATAGAGGTCTAATGTAATGCATTTTAGATTGAATTGAAATTAAATAATTTATACTATTTGGTTTAAATAATATTTTTTGAATTTATAGAAAAAAAGAAGTCTTGATGTTACTAAAATGAAGGAGAGAAAAAAGGAAACCACAATAACTCATATAATCAATTGTGAGTATTTTTTATTTATTTTAGTTCTCTTTTGTTATTATTAGTGTTATTATAATAATAATAATAATAACAATTAAAAATAACATTTATATTTGAAAATATTAATAAATACAGTAAATAATATTTATTTCCAACAATTTTTACCTCTTTCGTTTGTTTCTTTCTTTTGTTTCTTCAAGTCCATTTTTTTAACACGGATCATTAATGATACTTTTCTACGTTGAAATGATTGATCTTTTCGTAAACATTTTAATCTAAAAATAATTAATTCCAAGAGGCATTATTAATTGTCACTCATAAAAACGAATAAATAAAATATTTACTGTAAAACTTCCAAACATGAAAAAAAGCAATTGTAAAATTAATGTCTCTAAAAATATTATGACCGTATTTATTTATATTAGATGAAAACCGTGTTCGTTATGAAAATGTATATAATTTTTATACGTTATTACAATAAAATCATTAAATATCAATTAATATTAAAAACAAAAAATTAATTAGCCAATTAATATAAATATTAATTTACAAACTAAGAGTTATAGGTATATAAATAATCTCTAGCAAGAATTTACATTAATTTCTAATATTATCTTCTAAGATTTTAATTAACAATAAATTAATATTTAAATTGACATTTAAATCCATTACTATAATTACTAACTGCTTTTTATCTTTAAAGTTAATTGTTATTTAATAATTTTGTTTACATGTTCAATTAAAAAAATATGAATAAATTATTTGAATAAGTAAGACATTTATTGTTATTTATAATACACATAAAATACTAATTTTTATTTATTTATATTAGATATAAGTTTATTTTATCAAAAATTAATTTCCTTTTACTTTTGTAGGAGGATTGTGAACTAGAAATTAATTTTTAAAGTGTTGAAACTTGAAAGATTGGATCTCTACCATTGCATGCTTGTTTTCCACACGTGTCAACTTATAGATGTGCAGTGTCTATACTGTGCTATGCGCAGCAGCGTGCTGGTCTACACATCCATCCATCACATTATTTTTTTTCTCTCTTTCTCTTTCTCTTTCTTTCTCCCCACAACAACAAAAAAAAAAACCTCATATATTCTTCCGGTGAGATCCACAACCTCAACACACACATTGTCGTTTGTCATTAAATGTTGTCCTTTTAATTGCTCCTATGTATGCATGAACCTGCCAACATTTATACAAACACCACTCTCATTATTAACTTTCTCTTCTCTTTTCTCATAACTCTATATCCTTCCTTTTCCATCTTCAACACTAGCAGATGTCAGGTATGCAAATGCAACTCAACTCAACTCCAATTTTGTTCCTTTTTCGTTTTGTATTTCGTTAAGTTACAATTTTTTTTTTTATGTGGGTTGTTGTTGTTGAAAGGGGTGGAAGAAGGAGGTGGTGTTGAAGCTGAGAATTGGGAAGAGGAGAGAAGAAGGTCCAGAATTGGAAGCTTGAAGAAGAAGGCCATAAACGCGTCTTCCAGATTCACGCACTCGCTTAAGAAACGAGGGAAGAGGAAGATAGACTTCAGGGTTCCCATTGAGGATGTGAGAGACGCGAAAGAGGAATCTGCGGTGCAGGAATTGCGTCAGAGACTGCTGCAGAAGGGATTCATGCCTCCCACCCATGATGATTATCATGCATTGTTAAGGTCTTTTTCTTTTCTTTTCTTTTCTTTTTGATTACTTTCTCTCTCTTCTTCTGAATGGGCATTTTGGTCGGTGGTAGGTTTCTTAAAGCAAGAGACTTTAACATTGAGAAGACAATGCAGATGTGGGAAGAAATGCTAATTTGGAGAAAAGAATTTGGAACTGACGCCATCCTTCAGGTAATTTATTGAGGGTTTGACTATTCTACTAGATAAGGATTTTTAATACAGTACTGAAAATCAATAAATGATTTATAGTTCAACGTTCAGGGCTAGGTAGAAAGTTGTTTCAACCTTCAACATAGTTCATGGGTTAGACTTTTGTGCTGGTGTAAATATTTTATTTTGAAAAAAGTTTTGTGCTTTACAATAAATATTTAAAACAAATCTATTTGGGTGGACCAACCTCAGTTCGTTCTTTCTATTTTTAATCTTTCTTATAATTTCTTAATAAGGACTATGATTAGCGAAGTGGGATTCATGAATTCAGCGGCTTTGAGATGATTAAGGTGGCGTTTAATTGTGCGGCGGATTGGTTCGGTGGTTTTGTTTGTTTTTGCTTGTGGGTGTCGGTTAACTATTTATTGGCTACCAGTTATGTATTGGTCCACACTTCTATTGTCAGAATCAACAATTAATAGTTATTTCACTCTAAAATTGAAGAAATGATTAATTTTCTCTGCATTTTCTGAAGAAACTTCAATTAAAATTTTTTGACACAGGTAAGTTGGTAGATATTTATGATATTAATTTTGATTACTCAAACTATAGCCTGTTCACATTACAGACTGGCACCCTATCCGTGAGTTTGACTTCCCAGGTTTGGATAATGCAAGGGGATCTAAGTTGTATCTTTAAATAAAATTAGTTGTGTTAATTTTTCTTAAATCAGATTGGTACAATTGTGTGATGTTTGTATATTTCAGAACAAGCATGTGTTCTGAATCAGGATAATGCAGTATCGAAACATGACTTAGTTGGTTGAGCCTAATGGTGTTCTGATATTTGAAGGATTTTGAATTTGAAGAGCTGGAAGAAGTGTTGCAGCATTACCCTCAAGGGTATCATGGAGTTGATAAGGAAGGTAGACCAGTTTACATTGAAAGGCTTGGGAAAGCTCATCCAAGTAGGTTGATGCGTATCACCACAATAGATAGATATTTGAAATATCATGTCCAAGAGTTCGAGAGGGCTCTGCAAGAAAAATTTCCAGCATGTTCCATTGCAGCCAAAAGAAGGATTTCATCAACCACAACAATTTTGGACGTACAGGGCTTGGTAAGTTGCATTGTATCACTCAAGTTTTTTCTGAAATTATGTGCCTCAAGTTGTATAGTTTGTTGTCCATAATCAGCTATTTCTCAATTTCACTATCTTCCTCGTTTTCAGTACATTTTTCAGTTTTTAACTTGATAATGTTTGTAATACAGGGAATAAAAAATTTCTCTCCTACTGCTGCAAGTCTATTAGCTGCCATAGCAAAAATAGACAACAGTTACTATCCTGAGGTTTTCATCCTTCCCTTTTCCAAAGCAATTTGTTTTCCACTCATCTTCCTGTGTGCATAAAAATCATCAACATTCATTGCAGACATTACATCGAATGTATATCATCAATGCTGGTCTCGGCTTTAAGAAGATGCTTTGGCCTGCTGCACAGAAATTTCTTGATGCGAAAACCATTGCAAAGATACAGGTGAAGGGATAGCTTTTGGCTGGTGGCATTTCATATTCCTTTTCATAAAGTCATACTGATGATAATATGTACCAACCTAAATTTGCAGGTTCTGGAACCTAAGTCTACTTGTAAATTACTGGATATCATTGACTCTAGGTATGCACTTCTCATACTACCTTATAATTTCTAATCAAATTGTTGTCTAATAATGTATGATTTATAAATATGTATACAGCCAGTTGCCAGAAATTTTAGGTGGGTCATGTACATGTCCTGGAGAAGGTGGATGTCTTAGATCTAGTAAAGGGCCATGGAATGATCCTGATATCATGAAGGTAATGTTGCTTTGCTATCTCTTGCTTTTGTGTATTTTTTGGGACACTAATTTAGGTGTTCTGATTTTAGGTGGTTCATAATGTGGAGGGAACATCTGTGAGAGAAAACACCCAAATGTCCAATGAACATCAGAATTCAGATTCTTTCTGGATACGCTCCCAGAAGGCAAGTCTCAATCTTCTTGACATGGATGGTTAGGATTTCATATATAGTTCCTGTATATATTATTTACTGCTAAAATTATATGTTTTTGACTTCCTTTTCTCATCTTCCAGGGACAGTGCAGCGATACATCAACTGCAGATTCTGGGTCAGATCTTGAGGATTCTTTTTCCTCCATCAGTCAAAGCAGATTCACTTTTCCTCGTTTAGCTCCAGTTCATGAAGAAGTTAGTTCCCTAACCTAACCTAGTCTAATACATGCTTCTAACCCTTGTTTTAGAGCCTTTAATCATTCAGAAGACTAACTCGTCTGTAGGTTAGAGTAGCAGATAACTTCTACAGTTGTTGTGATGATAGAGCTTCTGCAGCTGAGAAAGTGCTCGAAAGTGATGAGTTTCACATTACTCGGGGCCAATCACTGCAAAATGATGATACAGCGAACACTTCTTGTATGGAAAATGCAGAAGATGCAGGTATTTTAGTTGATATTATTGGAGCATTTGTGTGTTTTTATATATATTATGTGGAAACCAAGTTGTAAACATTTGTGCATGTCCATTTCACTAGTAAGTGCATCAGTATTTTCCTTAACAGCTTTACCAAAGTTCATACTTTTTACAGGTACTTCAGTCAGAAGTTGGTTCAGCTTTGTTAAGGAAAAAGTGGAGCAAACAAATATCTTAAATGTGTCGAGGGTGCTTATCTACTTTTTGGAAAGATTGGTGATGTTCTTCCGCAGTTTAAGATTAGAATTTTGGAGAACACAGAACAATATTTACCCTTCTGTTGCCATGGAGCATGAAAACAAAAACCTCACAGAAGCTGGTGAAACACTCTCTGAACGAAATCATATTCTTCAATGTACTCAACGTCTTGAGATATTGGAAAAAACATTTGGGGAACTTAGCCACAAACCTGCTGGCATACCTTTGGAGAAGGAGCAAATGCTTATGAGTTCCTTGGATAGAATTAAAAGTGTTGAGTTTGACCTTGAAAAGACTAAGAGGGTATTTCTTCATGCTTTCATCAGTTTTCTGTTAACTGTTCTAACTTCATAGTATTTATAATTTGTGCTATTACTGCAGGTGCTTCATGCTACAGTGATGAAGCAGTTTGAGATTGCAGAGCTGGTGGAGAATTTGAGGGCATCAAAGAGTCAAGTAAATTGCTTTTCGGTAATATTTTACATTCCAACATTTTATATGTTCCAATATTTTATAACAACTAACTACAAAATTTTCAGACAAATGATTTGATTATGTTATTTTAATGATAGGTCCATATATGAAAAACACAATGATGCTGTTAGTTGAATATTATGAAGCTTCTGGGAAAAAATTGTTCATCTTGAATCATCGAGCAATTGTATGAGGCATTGGCATGAATAAACTTTGTAATTAGCTTTAAGATTAATGGGTAGTGATGTCAAGACTTTTCTGTTGTAGTCTTTAACAAGACATCTACATGATTAGATAGAGAGTAAGCATGAACAGAATTTTGTTGGTGATTTGGTATTTCCTGCCAAAATTTTCCTTTCAAATCTGTTCTATTTATATATAAAAAATCATTAAAATTTATTTGATACCATTTATCATTTAGTCATCTTATATTTGCAATTTTTGTACCCAACTAATCCCATTCCCCAAAATATTATTATAAGTTGAAAAAAATTAGTAAATTTTGAATATTTGATTGGGTGTTAAATGCTAGGTTGATTGTGTTGGAAATAATTCAAGTGTGAAGGTTCATAACACTATTTTTTTTTCTTCTCATTTTCATATGATATATTTTCCTTCGAGTGTATGAATGACCCCTTTTTAGTTATAGTTATGCGGTCAGTCACTTCAAATCATTGGCTCTGATACCACTGTTAGGTCATATTCATAGACATTGAGAGATTGTGGTCGGCATATACATGGTTATATGACATTAGTCTTTTACACATATAAGACCTTTGACACCAGTTTTACACTAAAACCTTAAAGGCAATAGTGTTATGAGTCTTTATTTTTATATAGTGTTTAACTTTGTCTATTATATTCAATGTGAGATTTTGACTCACACTTGAACTATTTCCAATATATATATATATATATATATATATATATATATATATATATATATATATATATATATATATATATATATATATATATA
>Ga0214543_1007598_pt1 | contig 18434 bp, 9 predicted proteins | sample CNSS2metaG_FD_160094 | JGI IMG/M metagenome (GOLD analysis project Ga0214543, IMG submission 160094) | Root nodule microbial communities from cowpea collected in UCLA plant growth center, Los Angeles, California, USA - CNSS2 | ecosystem: Host-associated > Plants > Roots > Nodule | place: USA...
AAGAGCACACAAGATTATAAATTGAAGAACGCATATTCACAGGATCTCTCATGGATCAAGGTTAGTGCTCTATTATGATTTATCGTGTGAGAATTATAAATCTTAAAGATCCTTAATTAGTTTTACAAAAATAACAAATTCAAAGGTCATCAATCGAAAATTAACATTTTAATCACCCAATCAATATTGTGTAAACAATCTATAACATGGAAAAAACCATAAGGTTGAACATGGTAGATTATCAACATCTACCATTGTGTGTAAGGTAACGAAATAATAAGCATATGGTAACGAAATTGCCTTTGGTTTCTCTAGCGATTTGGATTCTCGATTGATTAAGCTAAAAGACTAAGACAACTAATGTGTGAATGGCCTTGTGAATACCACGAGTAGAGTCATCGCCAAAGGAGAAGCAGGCATCCCATGAGTATTGACCACCTCCGATTCCATCATTGCATAAGAGAAATCCCAAAAGCCTGAACAAATCAAAGGTAATTAGGTTTCCCACAAAATTAAATAAAATGTGAGAATAAATTTGCCATTGGTTCCTGCAAATGCGACATACCGATTTAAGTGAATACAAAAAATTTAGATTAGTGAAAAGATGTATAAATAGGAAACAATAATCGGGCACGTGAAACATTCATTTCAAATTCAAATTTCAAATTCAAAATATTTGGAAAAGGTCATTGATGTGTGAGAGACGAAAGCACAATGCTCAATAACTGAGTTGAAAAACTTCTCGAATAAAAGCTGTAAAACACGACAAAGGATCACAAATTTGGACCATATATGAAATTGAAAATTTTACAATAAAGAAATCAATCACCGATATAGAAAATAATTCAAATGGAAAGCTGAAAAGAAAAAAAAAACAAATGAAGAAACCTATAAGACCCAAATCAGTGAAAAAAAGAGAAATGCATTAGAAGTGAAAGTAGAAAATGGATGGAAAAATGAAGAGAACAGAGTTGATTCTACAGATTTGGGATACAAATATGAAAAGATTGAAAACTAAAAGAGAATATCTTCTGAGCAGCAAAACTAGAACAAAGGAGAGATGAAATGGGCGTCATAAAAAGTGAGCTCAGTTTCACACGATTTAGGGTTTTTATTTTTTAAATTACAATGTAGTGTTTTTGGTGCCAGGTGTTTTAAAGGTGAGATATCCATGTTTACCTCTTTATTTGCTGCCACATCATATATTTTCCTGTTGTAGTAAATTTTATTTTTAGATTTTTAAATTATATTTTTTGAAAGTTTCCTTTTGTGCTCCCTTCAGTTGTATTATGTATAGATTTGAAGTAAATGATTAATTTATAAAATGTATTAGAGTTAGATATTATTAAAATTAGGATGGATCAGTGTTACTTTAATATTAATATAATAGTTTTTATGCATATAATAATAGTATTTATTAATGGATGAAATAGAAATGATTTTTTCATTATTTTGACAAAATTAATTATTGTTTGTCGAAAACATTTAATAGAAATGTGAGTTGGTAGGGGAATATATCTTTTCAGTAAATCCAATTTAGATTTTTTTTCAGGTTTAAACAGTGTTATATTCTTTTCGACATTTGTAGTTCTAATAAACCTTTTATTTTTACTTTGGAGTTCATAATTTGTGTTTTGTATTCTTTTGGTTTAACGCTATTGTGGTTGTGGACGAAGATGTCATCTTCCTGAAGATATAGTTTCAAGAACTTGTTCCAAAATTTTATTTGTTTGCTATATTCGGGTGATGTAAGTTATATTTCCGTTTTTCATTTCATTTTGCATTATTAAACATTAATTAGGTTTTTCGTTAGTTGGGTTTGGTATGATTGGTACTTAGGTTGTCATTCAAAATCATTTGTTATAATGCATTTGATGCATCAATTGGGGAAATTTTCGGACATGCATAACTTCTATTTGTGTCTTTTTTTCATGTATGTGTGTTGTAGGAGTTTGTGGATTTTGAAGATGATTTTATGGTTGAATGGGGAAACAAACTGGCTATTGAGACAAACTATTTCACAGACCCAATGAGAAATGTTTTGAATTTAGATTTCTCGAGGGCTTGATTAAAAAAGAAATTTTCCGCATACCATCCGATTTTAAGGAATTTTATGAACTGGGTGATTTACATTATATTTGTACTTTGTTATGTGGTGACATATATTTTCGGTTAAGAATTTTTACTAGAGTGGGTTGAGATCGAATACCAAGGGTTAGGGAATAATGTCATTGCAGATGAAGATTTAGTTTGATCTAGATTTTTGTCATCTTTTCGGGTGAAGTTATGTCCCTCAGAGGTGAACTTCCAATAATTTATTAATCATTGTTATGTTTTAGTAATATTTTTGTAATTTCAATCTAATGTTGTGTACTTTTGTGAATACAGTCTACCATTTGTTTAGATGCATATTTTCACCTATTATGGGAGAAAAAAGTTGTTTATGTTAGGAGATGGAACTGATTGATCCTTCTTTTAAATTTTTAAGTTTAAGTTTGATGTCAAACCGAGTGGTACAACTGTTTTGAATGGTGCTGTTGAAAAAATGTTTAAGTACTATAATATGAAGGATGAAGTGTACTTGCATTTGATATATGTCTCCAAGAATGTTTACTTGTATAAGCTTTTTTTGTTATAAGGGATTAATTAAGACCAATTATACTACAAATGTTGGTTCTTCTTCTAGTATTGCTAATTTACTCGCCAACGGTGTTGACCAAGAGGGTGATCTTTCCTTAGTTAAATGTTTGAGTAATTATGATGTTGTTAGATCCTCCGTGACATTTTTCTATGTTTTTTGTAATAATAGTATTCTTATTTGTGTATGTCTTCTATTGTGTAGTTCTTTAATAATATTTTTAATGTTAATTTCAGTACCTTAATGCTTCATTTGTTGTCACTGCATTGTCGAGATCAAAGAAGGAGTATATTTTGTATAATGGAAATGGAATGTACTGGCCATGCTCAATCAGGTGGGCTGCAAGAGCTCCAATTGAATGTTATCTAGACCACGAATGGAAAAGATTTGTTATTGAGAATAACTTATTTGTTGGTGATTCTATAAAGTTGGAAGTTCAAAAAGATGAAGACAATTTAATTATAGTTATGAAAATTTAGAATGTTTTTTATTTTGTAGTTATTTGTGAACAATGCTTCATTATTTTGTTGGGATGTATTAATGTAATGTTTCTACATAATACCCTTAGACATATAACGATTATGGTAATATATTGGTGCAAGTCAACGCACGTAGACAATTTTTTTTTTGTAGTTGTATTTTGGTATGTATAGAAGTGTTTCTTTAAATCAATGAAGATATTTGTTTCAAAACTTTAAATTTTCATTAATGCAAATAATGAATGATAAAATGAGTTTAAATTTTTTGTTATTGAATGAAATTTTACCAACAATTGACAATCCTTGGGCATCAAATATAATTTGAAAGAAATAAAGCTTAATTGATATATTATAATAATCAAGGAATTAACAACACTCATTTCAATTTTTTCAAACATAATAATTATGTTTATTATTAGCATATATTAATATTTAGAATTATATATTTGAATATAAATACGTCGTCATTGTATTAATATAACCTTACAATGTGGCTCATGGTTGTGTGGAACCAGGCCTTTTATTTGAAAAAACTGTATAGTGGAAAGAGTATATTTGTATTTGTAAACGTAATTTATGATTGTGTAAATGAAAAGAATTTATGATTTGGGTTTGTGGTGGTGTAAAAAGAAAAATAGTAGTGCACCTGTAAAAAAGAATTTATTATTATTGTGCTGTTTGGCACGATGGTTGGTCTTGTTTTAAATGATATGGGAGCTTTTTGTTCGAAAGACTATATTACAGATGTCTGAGATAATGAAGTCATACTATAAAATCAAAGAAATCATTATTTATGCTATTTGATTGGTAAGATTTTTCTTTTCTACACTTTCTATGTTGATTTGTAAGACTTTGAAACTAATTGTGGTTAGTATTTCACAACATAATAGGCCTTTAATTTGTAAGGTTTTGAATGTAGATTCCTATATCATGGTCAAAGTAGAAAGAGTATATAATCAAAGACATTTGACAATATCTAAGTTAATAGAGTGCATATCTATGATACATTTTGGAAGACTTCTTTGAATACAACATTTGTTGTAGAAGGAAAAAGTTTTTTGTCATTATCATGGATTAAGATCTTTAATCCCGATTTGCTCTAAACCCTAGAAACTACAACATACAATTGACCATGACTAAACAATGGTTTTGGCAAGTATAATCCAACTGAACACAACAATTGCCCTTGAGATTTGTTTATAATCATGACATAAGATAACATAATTAGAAATTGTCTTCGGATTAGCTTGAATGGCCATGGAGATGGAGGCATAGACATACGTGAAATATAAACCTCATTTATGTTTTTGTTTCCAATTATAATCCTTGTTATTATTACATGTTTTTCTAATCTTGTGATAATTAATCGGCTTCCATTGCACAGTCTCTTAGCTTGATACCAAGTTTCTTAAAAGCATTATAGGTGCTCCGATTTTAAGTGTTATTTTATGATTTGGTAATCCTAACATAATCAATGAATTTAGGAGTTCCAGAGGGATGACGTCATAATCATCATTAGCTAAATGGTTAGATTTATCAATTGAAATCCGCACTTAGGTATTCCTTCTCTTGTCCTGGAAAGCATTATTAATATTAGTTATTGGTCATATAATATGTATTCAATATGGTGTATTGGAATATGATTACTTCAGTCTAATAAAAAAACACATTTACCAAGAATTTAACATAATATGTATTGGTTGATTTTGTAAGACCCGTGAAATTTAATTAATTAAAGGTTAAAATACCTATTTCGTCCCAATTTTCGTCAAGTTTTTTCAAATAAGTCTTAATTTTGGTTTTGTGTTCAAATAGGTCCCAATTTTCGTCAATTTTGTTCAATTGGGTCCTTTTTTGCTAACATCGTTTAAATCATTAACTACCATGAATAGTGACTGTCACGTGTTACTTCGTGGTTTTTTTGAATTTATTTTTATTTTTATTTATTTAAATTTTTAAAATTTTTTAAAATGTACACGTGTCAACCCAGTAGCATGCCACGTGTCACTTCATGGTTTTTTTGAATTTTTTTATATTTTTTCTTATTTTTTTTTAAATTTTTTAAATGTTCACGTGTCAACCCAGTAGCGTGCCACATGTCAAAGTCAATGTTCTATATTCAATTTGGTCCCTATATTTGTTATTTTTGTTCAATTTAGTCCAATTTTTGTTAACATTAACGAATTTGGTTCCTATCGAAGATGTGATCAAATTTAATTTTTATATGAAAGTTATAAGGCTTAAATAGTAGTTTGGTCTTAGTTTTCGCTCAGTTTTTTTAATGTGGTCCTACTTTTGTTTTTTTTTTTCAATTTGGTCATAATATTGGTCAATTTTATTAAATTGGGTCCTTTTCGCTAACACCGTTAAAATAGTTAACTGATGTGAACAGTAACTGGCACGTGTCATTTTGTGATTTTTTTTTAATTTTTTTAATTTTTTTTTTAATTTTTTAATTTTTTTTAATATTTTTATTTGAAAAAATGTACACGTGTCAAGCTCATATCATGCCACGTGTCAGAGTCAGTTTTTTATATTCAATTTGATCCCAATATTCGTTAATTGTTTTCAATTTGGTCCTAATTTCTTTTTTTAAATTTAACATTTTTGTTCCTCTCCAAATTGAGACAAAATTTAATTTACTATATATATATATAAAGTGGTTAACGATAGCCCTTTTTAAGTACGCAAAAATAGATACATCACAACATAGTAGTTTACTTAATTTTTCTCCTTTTTTTTATAGTTTTCTTCATCTTATGATGAAGGATTATGTTGTTTCCTTTTAAGATTATTGAATATGGTGATGATTTATTTAAGAAAACTCAAGGAAATCTCCACTAGACATTAAGATAGCAAGTTGTCTAGATGTGAAGGTTCCTTTCCAAGAGCTCAAAGGAGGAAGAAGGGGATGGATTGCATTTTTTAAACAGATACATGGATGGAAACTCAAAACGTAAATGCAATAGAAGCAAAGGAGAATAAAAACAAAACGGAAGAGAAGATAGTAATTGCTATGGAAGTGGAGCACGCCACTCTTAGAGTGGGCAAAGCCAAACCAAGCTCTAGAGATGAGTGATGTGGTGTCGCCACTTGCATAGGCAAGATAAGGCAAAGAGTTCTCCACTCCTAGAAGGAGGGCTAGCTCATGGAAATGGTGGTTGAAACAAAAATTCAAAATGTTCAACCTTTTTACAATTGGTAGAGCTCCCCTTAAAGAGATAGTCTTAGGGGCCTCTAAGCAAAATAAAAAACATGAAAAAGGGCTAATTAGAAAAGCAAGGAAAACCCTAATTCTAGAAACATCTTCAAGCTAGCACAAAATGAAATGGTGGTGTGTCTTCCCATGTGAATTCTCGGCCAAAGGAGGGAGAATGATACAAAAGTGGTCTCCAAATCATGCAAAGGAGCATAAAGAACAAAAGAGACAAAAGGTACAATGTCTACTTTTGCTTTATGTTTTTGGCTTTTGCTTTACTCTCTCATCCACATCATCCATGCTCCCCAATCACCATGCTCCCAATCATCATATGCCACCTCTCATGCTTCCTTCTACTAAGTTAACCTACAAAACAACTTAAACAAGGATTAGCATGTTGGCTTAAGTTAAGTCAACTTTGGTCAATGAATCAACCCTAGTCAAAGGTCAACAAGTCAACCAAAATTAAGTCAATTAAGTCAACTTAGGGAAATCACAGAATTAAGACGGAAAATAAAGAAAGAGACATAGAAGAAGGATCTTTCCCTTTAGTCATGCTTCTTATAATTCTCCTTGGGGGAGTCTCCATGGGTCCTTGAGTGGTCAATTCTTCATCATCCTCCCCTTCCTGGAGAGAATTTGACCACAAATTCTTAAACCCTATGTCAAAAGGAGAAAGGTTACAAACATTGAATGAGTTACTTATGTTGTAAGTTGGAGGTAAGTCTAACTCATAAGCATTATTATTGATCTTCCTAATGACTTGAAAGGGACCATCCCCTCTAGGAAAAAACTTAGATTTTCTTTGATTAGGAAATCTTTCCTTTCTTAAATGAAGCCAAACCCAATCTCCTTCCTTGAAGATAAATTCCTTCCTCCCTTTGTTTCCTACCTCTTGGTGTTTCTTCACCCTTTTTGCAATTGTTTCCTTGACTTGTGCATGCAAGTCTTGGATCATTTTTGCTTTGACTTGGCCATCTTGGCAATTCCATGACTCATGGGTGGGGAGGGGAAGAAGATCTAGAGGGGTCAAGGGGTTGAACCCATAAACAATCTCAAAAGGAGAGTGAGAAGTAGTGGAATGCACCACCCTATTGTATGCAAACTCTATATGAGGAAGAAGTTCCTCCCATTCCCAAATGTTATGAACTATCATGCATCTTAACATTTGACTCAAAGTTCTATTAACCACCTCGATTTGGCCATCACTTTGGGGGTGACAAGTTGTAGAAAAGAGAAGTTTGGTTCCAAGTTTCTCCCATAATGTCCTCCAAAAGTGGCTTAAGAACTTTGTGTCCCTATTACTACTCACTAGGATAAGCAAGAAACAGTTATTTTTGGGCAAGCATTACCTTTTTGACCCCTTTTAGAGAGATCATGCTCTTCTTGGCTTCCTTGCCATGCCCTTGCGCCTTTTCTTCTTTTCTTTTCTTAATCATTTGCATTTGGTCCTCATTGACTTCTTTGGGGGAGAGAGGTAAGAGTGTAATCTTTTTTTCCTTGGAATTTAAAAGAAAATTTGTTGGTATGGCCATCATTAAAAGCTTTTCTATCAAATTGCCATGGCCTTCCAATTAAAATTTGAGTGGCTTCTATGGGCACTAAGTCACACAAAAACCTCATCCTTATAATTTCCAATGGAGAAGTTGATGAGGACTTGTTTGTCAAATTTTATCTCTCCTTCCTCACTAAGCCAAGATAGCTTATAAGGCTTGACATGAGGGATGGTTTTCAAGCCAAGCTTGTCCACAACCCTTGTTCTAGCCACATTGACACAACTCCCACTATCAATTATGAGGAAACAAAACTTGTTGTTGATTAGGCACCTTGAGTGAAAAATGTTTTCTCTTTGAGATTCTAAATCTTTTGGCACTTGTAATCAAAATCATGATTCAAAGTAAAAGTTAAAAGAAAAAGATTACTTTACATATCAACAAGATTTGTTAGTTAGGTTCTCTGATATATCGACCCCAAAACTTTGCACTTGCAGATAAATTCTTAAGTCACAAGATTAGGACAGTCAAAACTAAATCCATAATTTCCACAAAAACTTTCGAATAGGAAAAACAAGTAAACCAAGTACTAAAGATGCTAGTATTAGTTCCTACTTATACCACTCATTACAAAACCATATATCTAACATTCCCCTATGTCCAAACAATTAACAGCAACATTTGAATGAATTGAAAACCAACCAAATTAAATTGAACATTAAAGCAAACCAAAACATGGTATGACTTTAAACTCATTACAACCTAAGATTAACATTCATTCCACTGGAACATTGCAACCACTACAGAAATGCCTTTAAGATTCAATCCTATGCCAACACAAAATACATTTGAAACTAGAAAAACAATGAAATAAATTAAAATAACAAAACTTCTCTCACCCACTCCAAAGCAGAATCATAGCCCGCACAAAACATGAAGCATTAACAAAAGATTAATTACAATATGTTATTCTCATTCCAAACGTGCAGAAACATTTTATCATTCAACTACATGAACCCTCAACCAATGAATTCAAATTCACCACCCAAAATACTAGGGATTAATCATATCAACATCTTCATCCAAATTTAATAACAAGATAATCCCAATCAACTTTCAAAGGGCGAATTTAATTAAAACAGAGAAGGAAGGAGAGGAATCTAAACCTCCCGTACATTGGTACTGAGAACAGAAAGGAAACAATGACAATTATCCAACTAATCTCAAAGAAAATTTGTAATCCAAACATGTGCAAGAACCTAAGTGGTGGAAAGAGGGAAAACCTATCCAAATGATGGAGAATTCACAAGTGTGGCAATGACTCCAATGTATGCTTGCGGCGTGGCGCAGAGCGGCAATGGCAGAATCACTGGCGCGACACGACAAAGAGGGCAAAAAACGCTGCAAAGACAGCAAACAAAGCGGCAAACAACGTCGTTAGAAAAATGGTCCAAATGTCGTCGTTGGGAGAGGTTGGCGACGATAATGCTTGTGGGAGGCGACAACAACGCGTGAAGGAGGCGACGACATCACTAAATGACGACAACAAATGTTTGGATTGTTTGAGGATGAGAGCTGCTTGAGAAATAAGGGAGAAAGAGAAAAGAGGGAAAAATTAGGGATTCATAGATACTATGATAAGTCTTCCAAAATATGACATAATATATTTTCAACATAATTTTAATTTTTCTACCGTGCTCACTTACTATGATAGGTTTACTACACATGTCATAATAAGTTTTCTCCTTTCACTTATTATGATAGGTATGCTTTTACCCATCATAATAACTATTACTTTTATTGCTAAAATGCCACCGGTCAACTTATGATGACAGATGGCTTATACCTGTCATAATAAGTCGTCATAGATTCCTCTTTTTCCACTAGTCAATCCTTAAACTGAAAACTATAAAAAGAAAAAATGTCTCAAAGAAGGTAACCAAGCTAGCTAGTTTATATACTTTAATCAAATTATGTGAGAAATATATTATTTTGTAGTTGATGTACTTGCACCTGCACGTAAACATTAGAGTACCGTGAGAAATGTATAACCATGTGTATGTTTAATTCAATTTATTTTGTACACTTAAATGTATACAAAACTATGTAATTATAATTAATAGATTTAATTAGTCGGATGGTACCCATTTTTGTTCAAATGTGTCAGTTTGGTGTCCGCTTTTAAAAAGATGTCAATCGAGTCCCAACTTTTGAAAAAGTGTTTTAGTTAGGTATTTTTCATAAAAAAATTATTAACGCCATTAACTTTATTCATTACTTTTATCACTAATTTTAATATAAATATCAATACTTAATTTTGTAAGTCATTTTAAATATCAATACCATTAATAGCGATAATAATTTTTTTTTGAAAGAGACCTAATTCAGACATCTTTTCAAAAGTTGGGACTTAATTGATACCTTTTTAAAAGCGGATACCAAACTGATATATCACAATAAAAATTGGTATTATCCCAATAATTAAACTGAACTAATACCATCTTTATGAGTTGGTAGATTTCTCTACCTAAATGATATCACGCATCCCAACAGATAGATCCTTGTAGAATTGCAAATAGTAAAAGTTCATTCCACTCAAGCTAGTGAATAAGAAAAATAAATTTTGTTATTGTAAGAAAAATATAATGGGATGGGACAAAAAAAAGGTATCCTTGAAAATTGGGGTTTATAAAAGGTTAAAATACCTTTTTGGTCCCAACTTTGGTCAAGTTTTGTCAAATCAGTCCTAATTTTGTTTTTGTCCTCAAATAGGTCCTAATTTTTGTCAATTTTGTTCAATTTGGTCCTTTTTTTGCTAATACCATTTAAATCATTAATGGCCATGAACAATGACTATCACATATCACTTCGTGGTTTTTTGATTTAATTTTTGTATTTAATTTTTTAGAATTTTTCTAAATGTCCAGGTGTCAACTCAACAACGTGTTACATGTTAGAGTCAATGTTTTATATTCAATTTGGTACCTATATTCATTAGTTTTGTTCAATTTAGTCCCAATTTTTGTTAACGTGAGCCAATTTTGTCCCTCTCCAAATTGAAACCAAATTTAATTTTTATATTAAAATTCACATTTTTATTAAATATTTTTATATAATATATTAAAATTCACATCATTATAACTTTGATATAAAAATTAAATTTGGTCTGATCTTCGCTAAGGACAAAATTGATCAATTTTATACAAAACTAGGACTAAATTGAACAAAAATAACAAATATAGGGTCCAAATTGAATATAAAATATTGACTTTGACATTGACACGTTGTTGGATTGACACGTGTACATTTAATTTTTTTTTTTAAAAAAAAATTTAAAAATTAAAAAAATTAAAAAAATTAAAAAAATTAAAAAAAATTTAAAATTTTTTAAAAGAACCACGAGTGACACGTGACAATCATTGTTCATGGCTATTAATGATTTAAATAGTGTTAGCAAAAAAGGATTAAATTGAACAAAATTGACAAAAATTGGGACCTATTTGAGTACAAAAATAAAATTAGGACTTATTTGACAAAAGTTGACGAAAATTGGGACCAAAATGGTATTTTAACCATTTGTAAAACAATATGTTTTGAAAATAGCATATCATATGTAAGACACAAGTGCTTACATTATAACTTAACGAAAAATATTCTTAAAGCTTTTGTTGTGTTGTGGAGAATATTTTTGTCTTTTGCAAACCAAGATGACCCAACAAGCACAAGTTAGCATCAATATCTCTTTAAGATACAAGCTAAATTTATTTTTGTTTCAGCAATCATTTTGACACATATACTATGACATAGTGTTGAGGAATTTTGTCTATTATGATGTTTCTCGAAGATGAGATTAACATTTAATGTTGTTGATAATTACATTTTCAATCACATTTAAAAGGTCTAATCTCAGCTTTCTTGGATTATATTTAAGACTAAATTCATTGTTTTAATTGGAATTTGTCCAATTATGATTAACCCATCATCAACTAAAATCATTAATAAAATCAATTTTTAAGCCTTGATAAATGCTAGACGGTCTAATCAGACGAGCTTCATTAGACGGTCCAATCAGACGAGCTTCATCAAACAATCTAATCGGACGAGCTTCATCAAACGGTCTAGTTAGTTAAACCTCATTAGACTATCTATTTTATTGGATTTCATTAAACAATTTCATTGATTAACTATATTCTGAATCTTGATAATAAGTGACTTTTACGTTCAAAAGCATACATGCTCTTTGTAACATGTGTTTAATGCAACTAAGGAATACATAAAGTCACTTAGCATCTAGCTAGACGAATCTCACCCAATGGTCTAGTTCATTAAGTTTTGATAGATGATCTAGTTGACCTTTAGACATGCCAATAATTTATTTGATTTTTTTGTTTTGAATTAAATGATTTTATTCAAGAGGTGCTCACAATCCAAATGCAGGAACAACCAATCATTCTCAACTATGATTTGTAGTAGTATTTACTGTATTGGATGATTTGTTTCCTTAATCATAAAAGAGGCAAAAATATTTTAAAGACTATATCATAACTTTTCATAAAAGCTTATAATGCCAAAAAGATGAAAATATGTGCATAATAATGGAAATTATGCAAAATTAATTGTTAATTGATTTAGAACTGTAAATATTTCATTCCAAGGACTACATAAAGAGTTGAGGGCACAAGAGAAAGAAGACAATCCATAACACACTCTAGATTAGATCCTACATTTTCTATTTCTTTATAATTCTTTTTATTATCTTCTACATGAAAGGCTAAACCTTTTTGGGTTTATTCTCTTGTGAGTTCATAGTGAATTTTGAGGTTCTGAGCAAATCAAGTTCATTCGTGTAATTCTTTAATAGAGTGTGCTTGTATTGTTAGTTCTTTTTGAATTCTAATTTTTGCTATTGAAATTGTTTTTTTGAATGCCTACTTTTATTGGAATTTTTGTTAGTTTTCTTAATTTTAACAATCTTTTGTTTGCTTACTTCAAGAGGTAAAAAAATATAAATCCCAAATATAGATGCTTGGAGACGTAAAATGTAAGACCCGAAAAAATTAGATAATTAAATAAACAATTATTTAATATAATTGCGTGTAAGAAAATCTTTATGACATTTAATGCAGGGAGTATAACAAGGAACGATACTAGCTCAAGTGGTTGAGAGTATTTGGTTATGTGAGAGGACTTGGGTTTGGGTCTTGTGGATGTCATTGGTGTGCTTATTTAATTGTTTTATTATTTTAATAATATGCTTGACCATGGTGCATAATATTATAATCCTAGATGTGTAGGAATTATGACAAAACATGAATTGGTTGATTTGGTTGTGCATTTGCTTTGACAATTGTGTGGTTGTGTTCGAACCTTGACTTAGGCAAAATAGGTTTTTTTTGCCATGAATGAGAAGGGTTAAAAAACCCTAGCCGTCACAGAGAGCAGCTGGAAGGACTGAGAAAACTACCACTTAATGGAAATTAATGGCCAATAAAGTCCCTTTAAGCCACATTTTTGTTTTATTTTTAATTTAATTAAATTAATAGCTAAAAAGTGGGAAAGGAAGGGTTAGTGGAGAAGGAGAGAGATCAATTTTCTTGTGGCAACAATAGGGTATTGAAATAACAATAAGTTAGTGACAAGGAGAGAGAAGACAAGCTAGAAAGGAACGTTGGAAAACAATAGCTAGAGCACTTGTGGACTAGGAACGTACTCTAAGTGTGCAAGTTGAGCAAGGAAACCTAGGTAAGGGAAGTTGCGTTTAATTTTTTTATTCGTGTATGACGTGTTGTGCTTTACCATGACCTAAATGCATGAAAACACCTATCTTTCATGTTGTTTTATGTATTTTCTAGGTTTCTGCCCAGAAACCGCTTGACGATGATGAAGGTCAGCCAAGCGACTCATCCTGTTTGACCCAATTTTCTAGGTATTGCTATGAACCGCCCGACGACGAGGTGGATCCACCAGGCGACGTGCAATGGATGATTCTATTTTATGCGGTTTTGTGGATTTTATGATAATTGTGGATTTTTGGTCATGTCTCCATGTCGTGTGCATGTGTGATGCTATATAATTTTTATAATTATGATGTTCTAGGGAATTGAATTGGGGTGCAAACATGAAGGATTTGTAACATCCCTACTGTAAATTACTTGATTAAAATAAATCAATATATAAATAAGAATAAATAAGTTCAAACGTTGCACTTTATTACTCCCACAATGCAGGAAAATTTAACACAGTAATAATAGCGCCATAAATTTAAAGAAAATTAAATAGTACTTTTATTACAATTTCCAAAATCTGCCAAAACAATGAAAACCCTAAGAATTCCCTTCCCTAGTATAGCCTTCTATCCGTCTCAGGTGTTAGCAGCATCACCTGTATCATCAACTGCTCCCGTGTAAAGAAATACACGATCATCGCCAAGCACAAACAGAAAGGGTGAGCTCAACAAAATATAAGAAACATATAAGTTAAATAATACAAATACACCCAATTATATTCTCATAGTTAGACCCTAATCACATCCTTAATACCCCCAAGGCTTTTAAACCCCCAATTTACAACAAAGTTAGCCATGGACTCAGGATTCATGATGCTCACACGAACCTGCCCGCTCGTGGTCCTGCCTCTACGAACCTCTTCGCTCGTAGTCCTACTCTACGGACCTGCCCGCCCATAGTCCAACACATGTGATCCACCAGCTACGTACCTCCCCGCACGCAACATCTCTTAACCGTGAGCACGGAACATACGAACCTACCTCGCTCGTATCCCCACAGGAGAGTAATTGAGTATGAACCTCCCCGCTCATACCATCACATGTCAACCACATTCCATGAACCTACCCGCTCATGGAACAACATCTCCTGATCCATGTTCGCGCCAATGCGCACAATAATACACACAAAAATGCACTAAAGTTGCTTGGGCTAGAAGCCTTAGCTTAAGCGACCAGGCCTGTCTCACTTAGGCTAAGCTTCCTCGCCTGAGCGAGTGTGCTACAACATCTCACTTGCGAAGTCTCGCTTAGGGGAGCCTATCTCGCTTGGGTGAGCTCTTCCTTCGCCTAGAACATCACTCCTGCCTAGGCGACGAGTTAAACATCACACAAAACAATCACGAGTTCTCGCTTAAGTGAGAACCTCTCGCCTGGGCGAGATGCCCCAAACTCGAGTCTCACAACCCTCGATTTCTCGCTTAAGCGAGATACCCTCTCATGAGCAAGCTAACAAGTCTCCCAAAACCCTGGGCCTCCGCCTGAGCGAGTGGCTCGAGCAAAATCAGGGTTACCACTCTACAATTCTCGCCTGAGCGAGCCTGACTCGCCTGAGCGAAATTAGTAGATAGGTTCTCTGTTTACGCACACCCAAACACATAAACAAGACCCAAAATCACATTCAACATTACCTAAACAATTCATCACATAAAACCAGCATTAGGAACCTGATTCAGACTCCAACTTGACCATAAAATTCGAATTTTAACCATAATCACACATACAATATTGCAAACCTCATTATTTGCATATATTCACATAAAGGATTACCTATACACATCAAAACCATAAGAAACCCAATTTCACATTATATTGGCTACGAAAATCTCATGTCCATCATACAATTTATTCATGCCCAACACAGAATGCATAAGATTGTCACTTTCTCCCAACTCCCTTGGCTGCCCATTGTCTCTAGGGCTTTCCCACACTTTCACATTCAGACCATAAGTATTTTAGCAAAAATAAAAAGATTAATTTGTTCTCAGCAAGGGTTGAACCCACAACCCATCAATTACCAAGTCAAATGCACAACCAATTCAACCAATTCACATTTGTGATAATTCCTATAATTTTAGGATTATATTATCATGTCTAGCATTCAAATATATTAACAAAATAATGCATAAATTAAAATAAAACACAATTGGCATACTTAGGACTTGAACCTAAGTCCTATCACACAATCAAGTACTCTCAACCATTTGAGCTAGTATTATTCCACATCACAACAACTAACATTAAATGCCATAAAGGCTTCCACTACCTGCATTTATTAAATAATTATTTATTTAATTATTCAATTTTCCTGGGTCTTACAGGATTCATGTTAGGGCTTGAGGGAATAATCTGGAATATGATGAACAAAGTTAAATTACAATAATTCTGCAATTGTATGATGTTATTGGATGTGTAGAAATGTGTAATTGTGAATTGGTGTGATTTTGGTGCATTTGGGCATTTGGACATGTTTTTGGGAAAAAACAGAATCCCTCGCAGGTGCAAAAAACCTGGGTTTTACCCAGGTACTAAAGCACTAACTGGCGGCACCCTGTTTGTTGCTAGGCGAGGGGCACCAAAAATCTATAGTTTTGTGGTTTCTGTCAAATTAGTTGTGAGGGAGGTTTCGTGGAATTAATTTAAATTATTCGTGTGGTACTGGAGTAAAATGGGAAAATTATAATGTGTGGGTCACAGTTGTAAGACCCGATAAATTTAAAAAATTAAATAAATAATTATTTAATAAATGCGAGTAATGGAAGTCTTTATGACATTAAATATTAGTCTTTATGATGTGGAAAAGTACTAGCTTAAGTGGTTGAGAGTACTTGATTGTTATGAGAGGACTTGGGTCAATTGTGTGTTAATTTAACTGCTTGGTATTTTAGTAATATATTTTATCTTGGTTCGTGATATTATGTTCCTAGAGGTGTAGGAATTATCACGAAATATGAGTTGATTGAATTGGTTATGCATTGCTTTGAAACTATGTGGTTGTGTTTGAACCTTGGTTGTCGAGAAATGGATTCCTTTTTGCCAAAATTCGTTTTGGCATGAATGTGGAAGGGTAAAGAAACCCTAGCTTCCAGAAGGGTAATCTAGTGGGTTGGGAAGGCAACCAATAATGGTCTTGGAATAACCATTAACACTAAACTTAATGGTATTTTCGGTTTTTGGGTAATTAAACCTAATTAAGGGAGTTTTGGAGAGTAAAAAAAGGGAGAATGTGAGGGAGCAAAGGAGGAACTGAATTGGCAGTGTAGAAAGGGAGCTCTGAAGGCTAATTAGAGAGAGAATCCAGGAGATAGAGCTCATTGGAGAGGATGCAAGGGTTGGAATAGTGGTGGTGCAAGAAGAGTTCTAATTATTTTAAATTGAGCAAGAATTATCCAGGTAAGGGGAGTTGCTTCTTGGTGTTTTATTCATGTATAAATTAATGTGCCTAACCATGCCTCATTGCATGAAATCTTACTCATTTTTATGTTGTTTTTCGTTAGTTTCTAGGCTTCTGCCCAGAAATCACTTGGCAAGTGATGAGTGTGTTGCCAGGCTATGCATCTTTTTTCCCACTTGACAACGATGAATTTATACTAGGCTACGTGACGCTATTCTGGATTATTTTTTTGTGTTGTTTGGTGCATGAGTCATTGCGATTTCTGGAATTGGTTGTTGTGAATTATGTTTGATGATTAATGTTATAAATTGAATGGAATTGGGTTGTATGATCAATCTTTGGAGCAAGGGTGAGTGGGTGATCATTGGATTATGAGGGCTTGAAAGAGGTCAATTACGAACCTGATCCCAATGTCTAATTGTCATTTAATCGTAGCAATATTTTGTGCATTGTATTTTCCTAGATTTGATTGTGAATTTGGCCTAATCGTATGGTGAAACTGTGTTGAGGAAGATTAGGGATTTTTCGCACAGAGAAGGAAACTGGGGATTTTCCAGAACCTTTGGCTGCCAAGCGATAATTGGAATTTTTCCAGTTAGCATTCTGGCAATGCTAGAACCAGAAGTTGGGTTTATGGGTTAGTGAAATAAATTCAGGTTGACGAGAATATTGTACTTACACCTTAGTAATTTAGAACTCAATAATGAAAAGGATATGAGGGGATGTTATAGCATGAGTATGTAAGAGTTGGTGGGGTATGGTAATTGAAAACAGGATGAAGTATAATGGTAATTGAGATTGTATGTGCTGGAGAAATATAGTCTCCTTTAGGAATAAACTGTTAGGACAAGAATATTTACATTGTGGTGGGTTAAGGTATCAATCATGGTTGTGTAGCTTTAATTTAAGGATATTTGAGGGGACGGTTTGGTGCTACTGCAGTGTATATCAAAAGCAAGTGTCTGATTGATGAAGGATTAACTTGTTCTTTTTTAAGATTATTGAATATGGTGTGAGTTGATTAAGAAAGCTAAGCGAAATCCCCACTGGACATTAAGATAGCAAGCTATCTAGATGTGAAGGTTCCTTTCACAAAGCTCAAGAGAAGAAGATAATGGATTGATTCAAAATGAAAAGGAAATGGAAAGAACATAAACCATATAAAACCAAGAACAATTAAAGGAAGAAGAAAACATAAAATGGAAAGGAAAGAAATGGTAAAAATGTGAGAAGCACGCCACTACAAGGCTAGGCTAGAAGCCATGGCAACCTTGAAGATGAGTGGATGTGTGCCGCCACTTGCTATGCAAGATAAGGCTTACAAGTATTCACTCCCAAGGGAGAAAACTCTCACAAATGGTTGAGACACAAGAGTGTTTTTACTTCAAAATGTTCAACCCTTTTACATGTCTAGGAGCACCCCTTATATAGAAGAGTTTAGGGGCCTCT
>Ga0214543_1007599_pt1 | contig 18433 bp, 7 predicted proteins | sample CNSS2metaG_FD_160094 | JGI IMG/M metagenome (GOLD analysis project Ga0214543, IMG submission 160094) | Root nodule microbial communities from cowpea collected in UCLA plant growth center, Los Angeles, California, USA - CNSS2 | ecosystem: Host-associated > Plants > Roots > Nodule | place: USA...
ATATATATATTATTATTAAATAAATATATATATATATATATATATATATATATATATATATATATATATATATATATATATATATTGATAAAAAGTTATGTCTTCTTTTATCGAATGTGGAGGAGTCCTACAATAAGTGAAAAATATTTTGCCTTGTATCATTGTATGTATTTGCAAAGGTGTGTCTGATCAGTTGTTTACAATAGGCATAGCTTTGATGTTATTATAATTTACTTAATAATAAGTTTGAACTTTATAAAAATTTGTGGTTTTCTTAAATGTGAAATAGTTGAAGTTAGGAACCTATATGTTCGATTGTCCTTAAGTTGACTATAAGTTTACATGATTCTTAAATATATTTAAATAAAATATGAACTCAATTTCAATGACTTCAAATCACTCAATCACCTGGATTCATGTGTAGATAGGGTGACAAAATACTCGTATTTATGGGTATCAAGAGATAAAATCTGCAATGAATATTTGATACTCGTAGATATTTATTATCAATGGGTAGCAAGTAGCGAGTATTTGAACACTGGTTTATAAACAGGTCGAGTGTAGGGATCATATTATCCATTGGGTATCTATTACCTGCAAAAAGTTAAAATTAAAATTTAATTTATATTTCTTTAATTTAAATTTTAATTAAAATTAAAATTTAATATATATTTTATTAGATCAAATTTAATTATAATTAAAATTTAATTTCTATTTTTTTTGTAATTTTATTTAAAAAAAATTATTTATTTTAATATCCATGGGTATAAATCTCTCAGGTATTTTTTTAAGCGAGTATTCGATGAATAACAAGTTAATTTTTTTTTGCGGGACGGGTAATGGGTAGGTACTATCCATGCCCAACCCTATCTGTTGTCATCCTTGTGAATATGATTACCTTTATGATTCAAGTTTCTTAATGAATATATTATATATCTTTTGTTTTTATTTATATATTGAAAGATATCATATATTTGATTCTCTTTTATTAGTATCAAATTTTTTATTTTATTGTTTTATTAGGATTTTTCTTTTCTCTTTATAATGAAACATTGTTCTAATAAATCAATAACAATCTCTCTTTGAGTTGTTTTCACAAAATCTTATGTATATTTTTCCTTCCCATTGCTTATACATATCTAACATTTCTCAAAGATCCATATTTGCATTTTCAATTTTCTTTCCACAGTTCATCATCTTTCATAAGCAACCTCCATTTCCACTTGACCAGTAAAACCATATTAAATACCTAATGTCATTGATACTCATCCATCATCATTCCCTTGGTTTGCATATATATTATCCCACTTATCCATGCTATCTTTTTACTAATTGCTTCCCAACCTCATAAGAAGTCTCTTTGTAACTTTACTAGCGTAAACATCGGTACAGTAGCACCTGTGTGTACTTATTTTTTTAAATATGCATAATATTATATCAATATATAATGATATTGTAATGTTATTAAATTTATATACAAAATAAATTTTTATGATTAAAAACAAAGTGAAATGAATTGAGAAAAGATGAGAAAATAACTATTAATGAATAAAAAAAGAGAGGAAAGAAGATAGAAAATTTTATAAAAAACATGTAAAAGTAATGGTTATAACTTTTAAAAATTTAACAAATAATTATATTATAAAGAAAAAAATTGAAATTATGAAATGTGAACATAAAAAAAAAATATTTTATATATATATATATATATATATATATATATATATATATATAGTTATGGATATATAATTATAGACAATAAGATTACATGTGAAGGGAAACTAATACAATAAAATGATTATAAAAACAAAGTAATTAGATATGTTCTACCATTAAAAGATATAAACCTACCTTTCTACCTAGCTAATTTTTTCTTAATTTTATTCACCACATCATCTAGAGGATTAACTTTCTTAGATTTCTCCCACAGGTACCCCTAAATATACATAATAGAACAAAATAAGACTTTCCCAAAGAAAAGATAAAGAAGTAATTTAGGTTTGACAAAAAGTGTTTTTGAATCCAAAATTTAATTTTTACAGTTTATTGTAGTGCTACTTTGATTTGAAAATCATAATTCTCTTTAATGATTATTTTTAGATAATTTTATTCTAAAAGGATTTAAAAAAGGTAAAAAGAAAAGATAAAACAAGTTTTTAAAAAATTATAATTAATCTGTGTACAAATAAAAAAAAGTTCATTAACCTAGCTATTTACACTCTAAAATAGCCCATTTACACCTACACTTGAAATATATAAATCATTAGTAAGGAAATCATTCTTTCAAACACAAGGAAAGAAAACAAGATTAGACCCACATTCATCACTTGCACATGCATAAGTTTGTTAACATGCAATACGTGACAGTAGACTCAATTCTCATCCCACATTGATGCAAATTTCACCTTATAACTCAATCAATTTTATAGAATTGAATTATATTTAAAGTTTACCTTTTTAATATGATTTCAAAATTATTTAGATTTCATCTTCATCTTATAAATTTGATTTTGTAAAGTTAAACTATGTTTAGAGATAATTTTTTAAGAACTTGTAACGACAAATCATAAAATATAAAATCTCTCATTTTATTCTCTTAAATTCTATTTCTTTGTATAAAAGTGTTCCCTTAGAATTTTCAAAAATATTGGTTCACTTATAATATATTTTTTTTCTCACTAAAAAATCTTTATTTAGAAAGAGACTCCTATCCAAATATTTTCTTTTCAAATATCATACTACATAATAATCTTCAATTGCTGATTTTAGTTTGAGAACAATATGTTGTAGAATGTCCAGATAAATTTGTTATCCTCAAATCATAGATATATACGATAATAACTTGGTCTTTCTTAATCTTCTACAAATTCTCATAATCTAATATTACAAGTTAAAGAAGCTTGATGAAACTGAATTGGGACCCTGAAATAGAGAACACAGTTGATGAGGAGCTTGGTGGAATTGTTTGATTTCTGGTTCACTCCAAGTTAATATAAACATTAACATTACATCAATTAATTGGATAATTCTAATTGAATTTCACTAATCATACGTTATTATGATATTCAATAAAGTTAGAAATGCAAGTACGAGTCTAAGTCTTATATTGAATAAAAATGAGAAAGTATAACACTATATCAAAATAAACACTCATAAACTCACCGCCTTAAAATTTTGAGAATGGTAGTGTCAATGCTTTATTGAATATAATTATTGAACGGTAGACTAATATTTAGGAATGATACGATAATAAGTGATAGAGTAAGTCTAATAATTACGAGGAAATAAATCTGAATCCTATTTAAACTATGTAAAAAATAAAGAATAATATGATTAATATTAATATTACAAATTATATTCTCGAATAAAAACTAAAAAAATATAGGTATCTTTTTAATACATGCTCTATTAAATGCATAATAGGAAATTCTTTGACACTCAACCAAATATTATTTTTGGTAATATAAGAATTGTTTTAAACCAATTAGTTTTTAGAATCAAAGAATGAGTTCATCTAGTTGATTTTATTTGAAGAGGTTGTTAAGAGATCAGGCTTACATCCTCGTTTATGAATATCGAATAGGGCTTTTATCGTTTATAGGACAAATTCAATGTTTTCTACGGAACCGTCGTGCTCATGTGTTTTTTTGGGTCGGATACCAAAAGTATCAAGATACTAAACTATTAAGAAAACATAAAAGAATATTTGGTAAACTTTATAAACAAATACGAAAATGTTTGCGTGATATATAGTCGATTATTCACCAAAAGATGATCAATGTGCTCAATATTAAAGTATTTACTATGTAATTTACTATTTGTAGTATTTATATTATATCTAAATTTTGTTTTTACAACAATTTTTTATTAGTATTTATTTTGTTATTATAATACAAAAAATAAAAAAAAATAATATATATATATATATATATATATATATATATATATATATATATATATATATATTCACATATTTCCATTCAAGTCATTCAATTTAAATAATTCCATTTTCTACTTCTCATTTTTTAATGAAATATCTTTATTATTTATTTATCTATGGAAGGGTTAATAAGACACAAGAGGTTGAAAAGTTAAGTGTCCTCTGATATGGTTTGAGTTTTTTAGCATCACTTATTTTAAAGAGAGATTTTCACTGCTAAAAAATGTTTCACACTAAACAACATATTCTTCGTATTGGGTGTTTTCAAACTTTTGTTGTATTCCTAAAAAAGATGCTATCTCAAATGAAAAATATTTTAAATCTTTTAAAAAATCCATTTAATGGAATGTTTAGCACAAGTGGAATAGTTTAAAATTAATTAAAAAAAGATTTTAATAAAATAAAAAATTTAAAGAAAACGAAGGTCTTTTTTTAAAAATGGCGATTTTTTTTCTTTATTTAATTTCTATTTAATTCAAATTTCATCTCCCTCGTGCCTAAATTCTCACATTTGTTTAGTTCTAACAAAAAGATACAAGCATATAATTAATTCTTAATTTCAGAATGATTTAATGAAAAAAATGTTTCTTTAATTTACAAAAAAATTTAAAAAATATTCATAAGGTTATATATTCTATATTTTTTTTTTCTAAAAAGATTTCAAAGGCCCAAAAAATATATGCATTTAAACTGTTAAAACAAAGGTGTATAAATAAGAAGTGTGCATCTGTGATTTGTGGCAGTGAGGCAGCAATCCCTATCAAATTCAATCATATCATAGAGGAAGTTACCGGTGTTTCGTCTGAAAATGAACGACGCAGATGTCTCTAGGCAAATCCAGCAGATGGTGCGGTTCATCCGCCAGGAAGCGGAGGAAAAAGCCAACGAGATCTCTGTCTCCGCCGAAGAGGTATCTCTTCTTTTCGCCGTGTTTTCTTCTCTTTTGCTCTTCATTCATGCTCGCAGACCGAATCGTACTTTTCCTTCTGCAGGAATTCAATATCGAGAAGCTGCAATTAGTTGAAGCCGAAAAGAAGAAGATCAGGCAAGAGTACGAACGCAAAGAGCGCCAAGTCGAAATTCGGAAGAAGATGTAACTTCCTATATACCTTTCTATACTCTTTTTTATGCTGTTTTTGTCTGTGAGTTTGAAATTCCTTAGGTTTTTTCCTCCGTTGACATTGCTTAAAATTAAATTCTGGAGACCTAGTTCTACTCGTATAGATCTTGAGACTTGATTCTTACGGAATCGGATTCGGTGCAGTTATTTTGTCATGTAATCACTCATTCAGTGTATTTATTTGTGATTGAAATACTGTGACAGAGTGTTTTATGTACTAGAATATGATGTTTCAGATCTTTATCGACCTGTTCCGAATTGCTGAATTCCCTAATGCATGCAAGTCAGATCAATCAACAATGAATATCAGTAATTAATATTGGAAAATATGACTATAGGTTTAGTTTAGTCCTTTTTTATTAATTTTCTTTGTTTGTGTTTGAATACTTCGGTTTGATGTTCAATTTCTTTCAAGTTGTTGACGTACTCAAGTATATTACCAAAGTTTGACGAGGGGAATGAAGGATTTAGTTTCAGAGATGTATTTTATTTAGCTATGTGAAGTACAGAGCTGTGCGTTGTACTTCAAAGTGACAAAAACAGTGCTACTTGAGATGGTTTACGGTTTGAGGATCAATTGATTGTTTGTTGCAGCGAGTATTCGATGCAGCTGAATGCTTCTCGAATAAAAGTTCTTCAAGCTCAAGATGACGTGATCACTTCGATGAAAGATGCTGCTTCCAAGGAACTTTTGAGTGCGAGTCATCATGATCATGCGTACAAAAACCTTCTGAAAGATCTCATTGTTCAGGTCCGTTAAATATGGTACTTCTACTTATGAATTGATAATTTGACTTCGCTGTTTTGCTATGTGATATCAGATTGTTCTTTCCATCTTTTTCTAGTAACAACTGTTTTTGATGTTTATTTACTTATTTGTTATACTTTTGTATTATTTAAGATGATGGGCACAAAGTTTTATCTATAACTAGTATTTTCGCTGCAAATTGCTATTACCCAGTGACGCCATTGTATCAATATTGTTGATCGTTTTGTGATAGGAACTTGGGTATTATGGGGGGTGGCTGGAGTATTTATCTGTTTGGTTCTCACTTTTGTGATAGCTACTTTTTTTTTAGAGTCGGTTCCCAAGTGCTTGGTCCATCTTCGTAGGGTTCACATCAGTATGGAAGTTGAGTGAAGTGTCACCAAATGAAGTGCTAGATTAGAATGAAACCTGACAAGATTTCGTCTCTTAGAGGTGGTATTATGATAACAACTTGGGTATTATGGGGTGTCTAAGTCTCACTTCGAGTAGTATGGGATCCTTGGCAGAGTATTAAGTGATCGGTTCTCCCTCCTTTATAGTTGGCTTTTGATAATGGGTTCACACCGAGTGCTTGGGTTCATATAAATTATAACTATCTCCCAACATGAGGACCAAACTTGGTGTCGATGGTGTGTTCAATAATGGCGTGGTTCTCTCTCCTTAATAATTAGCTTTTGAGGATGGGTTCACCGAGTGCTTGAGTTCATTTAAATTATAACTATCTCCTGACATGAGGACCAACCTTGGTGTCCATGGTGTGTTCAATTTTTCTTACCCTTCCCTCTTTCCTTGCTTAACATGATCCTTTTAATCCTTCGTAATGATATATCTATCTATCTATGCGTAAGTATGTGGACATGCAGTATAATGTTAGGATTGTGTGTAACAGTGTTTGCTAAGACTGAAAGAACCTTCTGTCTTATTGAGATGTCGGAAAGAGGACCTGCACTTGGTAGAGCATGTGCTGGATTCTGCTGCACAGGAGTATGCTGATAAAGCAAATGTTGAATCCCCAGAGATCATTGTTGACAACCAAGTCTATCTTCCACCTGGACCCAGTCATCACAATTCTCATGATATCTACTGGTAAAGTTCATATTACAAAAAATAAATCTTAACTAATTGTTGAGCCTGGCCAATCAAGGATTTGCTTTATTACCCTATTCTTTATTTTTTCTTCGTTAATTGTAATTTAACATTATAAGTGCAAATTCAAATATTCTGAGCATAGTAATTCTTTCTCACAACAATTGAGGATGTTTCCTAAAATATTATTAGCTGTTAGCTGCTTTGATATTTAAATTTCAGTTGTAGCACACTTGATTATTTTTGTTGATATTCAGTTCTGGTGGGGTGGTGCTGGCTTCTCGTGATGGAAAGATTGTGTGTGAAAATACTCTTGATGCACGACTTGATGTAGTGTTCCGTAAAAAGCTCCCTGAGGTAAACTTTTTATGCATTTTAATTCTTACTCTGTGATTTTGTATCCTTTGTTAGATATATTCTACTAAATTCCATATTATTTCCAAGTAGGAAGGTGGGTTATTTTTGCGATATTGAAACTTTGCCACTGAAATAAAAAAAAAAATACTACGGTAAAATCATATCTGATGAGCTACTAGGACATGTAATGGAATGTACCAGTGATTTTAAGAGAAAAGAAGAAACATAGCTTGTTTAACAGAGAAGAAAATGCATATTAAAAGAGAAAAAAAAAGCTGGACTTTCATTTTTTAATATCAGAAGCATTACAATTTTTAAAGTTTAATGAATAACTACCCACTAACACAGACAGCAACAACAAACAAAAATTACGTAAGCATTCCGTAGAGTATAGGGAGTAGTTAACTGATGCTCTACTCAATGCCAGCTACCTAACAAAACAAATTGAAGTTTTTCGTAGCCATTATCAAATCTTAGAATCTGAAATTGGTGGCCACTTCTGACTAGAATTTTAAGGAAGAAAAAAGATACAACACATTCTTGTGAAATCATCAATAAAGGCAACGTGATAACAATTCCCTGCCAATGAAGGAGTTCTCTAAGGTTTTGATATATTTGTATGGACTAACTGTATGACTCACTTAACCACATCAAATACTCACTTATCGTTGAGTGAATACGAAAAGAAAGATTGACGTGAACTTAATGAAGATAATAACAAATTAGTATTAAAATATAGTTTGTTAGAAATACAAAGGAGACCAAAATAAAATGGAAAGGAAACAGCGAACGGATATAATCAGAATATTTGATACTTCGAAAATTCTGTGATAAGTAGTCTTGAAAGAAAATAATTAATATTTGTTGAATAGAGATCCTAGATTAGAATACACACCCACATATAACGACATAAAATTAAGAATGACAGTAATTATTGTGTTAAGGGAAGGAGATGCCGTTAAGATTTGTTAGAGCCAGGAAAAAGACAAGGTCTTCAAACTAAACTCTGAACTTGGACTATTGCTCTCACTCAAATAACTTGTATGTAGAATTTTGATTCACATCCACTTACGTATTTTATTGGGTAGTTCTACCACAATATTATACTGGTATATACACTTTCTATTGATTGCATTGAAGTAATAGCCAACTATAATCGATTATTAATTGAGTTCCAAATTCAAAAAGTAGTTTCGTTCCCTGTCTATTTCTGTGCCTTTGTTTTTCTATACTAGTCTAGGACTTCCTTTTCACTAATTTTTCCTCACACTTCCTTTCTACTTCCAGACAAATATATACTGTATTATTCCATTATTGGCTTTACTTTAGATATTATTTAGAATGATAAATTTGGTAAAACATTGGAGTAGTTGAAGTTGTGAGAACCAACATTGTTATTTATTTTCTTTCTTGGGAAAGGGTGGAATTATATTGAGATGATGATCTGGTTAATCACGTCAAACTACTAGATTCTTATGAAGTTTCTTGCGCTTTGTTGCAGATTCGAAAGCAGCTCTTTGGACAAGTTGTTGCTTGAAGATTTCACATGTATTGTTTCCGTACCCTGCAATGTTTATATCCTGAATCATAGGCTTGTCTTGAACCTGAATTTGTTGTCTTCTGAATAAACACCATTTCTCCGTAGTTCAGCTGCTCCCACCCATACCGTTTATGATGGGGGCACGTGGTATTCTAGAATTTCTATGGCTCATTGCCTCTTTTAGCTTATTGGTAATCATGTAGTAGATATATATATATATGCATGTATACTGTCGACACTGACGAAATATAAGCGTTCTCCATTGTCGTGTCTGGTTCAAGTAAAAAAAAAGTGAAAATAGTGAATTGTGGGGTCCATGTGAAGGGATGGGAATCGGACCGCATTCAACGTGTAATTTCATGTCTATTTATTTACTATGGATTTGGTCTTCTGACAGACTGATAAAAATAAATTTACATGACTTGTTGATTATATTCAAATTGTTATTAGAAGCAATATTTAAATAGAGGTATATTTTCTTAAACAGGTATAAGTTATACACAGTTTTAATTAAATATATGAAATAAAGATATAAAATGACTATACTAAATTTATAAAATAAACTAGATTCAGTTCGGATTGGTTTTCATAATCAAATGTGAAATTCAATCCAATAAAAGGAATTGGATTTAGTTTTTGGTTATTTTCACTTTCTATTTATTCAGTTTCATAGTCTTTGGATTGATTTACTTTTACTTTATTACACAGGATTGAATTAATTTATGGACATACCAATTTGATATTAAAATAAAATAAAATATTTTAACAAACCAAAATTTCATATATTTTAAGCTTAACTGTTGTTAAGAAACAATGAACCTTATAATTAGTTTTATATAAATTATCTACACGTAGTTACACAGTCTTAATACACTATTTGTTAAATTGAAGTAGATAAGAAATAATAGATTTTTTTTTCTTTTAACTAAACAAACAATTAATTCTCTAGAAAATTTGATAAGATGAAAATAAGTAGATTTAATGAAAATAGATAAGAAATAAACTGAAAAATTGAATAGTTTATTGAAGAGAGAGAAAAACGAAACTGGAGAAACATGAAGAGATTAATAGGAATATGTGAAAACAATACTGCGAATTTTATCATTCTCTATAAATTATTTCTACTGTCGTTGTTCACTAAACCAATATTAATTCTTTCTTCATCTATTTTCTCTCATTTCTTCAACTAAATCCAAGAATTTCAACGAGATTAAGGGGCACATTCCTACGAGAATATACTCGATTGGTTTTAGGACCACAAAATCAATGAGGAATTAGCACAACATTTTGCAAATCCCTGTCACAGTTCTGTACTATTGGAACCTGAGTGGAAGGAAGGAACAAGAGAAGTCGTTCTACACATTTCAGCATATACAAAACAAAGATGAGCCAATATCTAAAAGTGAGAAAATGTGTTTCTTTACTATAATGTGGAAATAATCCTTTTGGGGTTTTCGATAGACACCGCAGTTAAAGAAAATAAGCGTGAAAGTTGTGACAACAAAGAAGTTGCAAAATGTTAAGGAACCTAGAGACAGCGAAGCACATAGACCAACAAACACGCAAAAACAGAGACTGTAAAAAAAAAGGTTAGATGTTCTGACAACTGTTGAGACGAAAGGATAAATGATACATGAAAGGTTTTAGGAATTGTACGTTGCTATAATTGTCGGGATTTTAAGCCATTATCCATACTCATTTAGCTTGCTTAAACTATTAATTAGTCGCAGCATAATCCAAACTCAAACCTAATAACTGATACATTGGGGAAGGCAACCCACAATAATGTGGCCCACTAACTAACCTAGAAATAAGTAGCCTTGTATTGTGCTTTTGCTTCTTTTTTTTTCTATTTTAAGTCAACTTTTTACCTCAGATTGTCCCTTCAAATATATTTTTACTGGATTTCTCTAAAATATAATGCCTACTTTACATCAAATGACATGGTTTCCCAAATCACAAAAACATGTAGGAATATACCTGAATGCGTGGGCGCCGACATTTCACTGTTTCCACTGGCCCCAGACACGATGGTAGAGAACACTTATATTTCTGTCACAATGTTCACAATAATGTACTTATGTTCAATAAATAAATATCTGCTACATGATTACCAATAAGCTAAAAGCAGGAATGAGAGAGAAATTATAGCACACCACATGCCCCACCATAAACGGTATGGGAGCAACTGAACTACCGATAAATGGTGTTATTCAAAAGACAGCAACTATAATTCAACGGCAGCAGAGCTATTCAGATCCAAGACAAGCTTATTCTTCGGGATATAAACATTCCAGGGTACGGAAACAATACATTCGAAGAAATCGTCAAGCAAAAACTTGTCCAAAGAGCTGCTTTCGAATCTGCAACAAAGAACAAGAAACTTCATAAGAATCTAAGAATCTAGTGGTTTGACGTGATTAACCAGTTCATCATCTCAAAATAATTACACCCCTTCCCCCTTTCCCAAGGAGAAAGAAAATAAAGAAGAATGTTGGTTATCACAACTGCAACTACTCCAATGACTTACCAAATTTACCATCCTAAATAATATCTAAAGTAAACATACTAGACAGAAAGTTGCCATTAATGGAATATTACTGTATATATTTTGTCTGGAAGAAGAAAGGAAGTGTGAGGAAAAATTAGTGAAAAGGAACTCCCAAACCAGTCTAGAAAATACAAAGGCACTGAAATAGACAGGGAAAGAAACGACTTTTTGAATCTGGAACAGAATTAATAGTCGATGATAGTTGGCTATTACTTCAATGCAATCAATAGAAAGAGCAATCATATGCAATAGCAAAAATCAATAACGAGGGGAAGAAGCTAAGGTTGTTGATCAAGACAAGGAAGCTCTACACTTTGTCACTATGTGTTTTGCAAACCGTGAAGTAAGATTTGGCTAAATGACAGTGGTTGCACTAATCAAATGACCATTGATAGGGAGCTTTTCAAAGATTTAAAGACAATCAACATCACCAAAGTTAGAATAGGCCATGGTGACTATATTTCAGTCAAAAGAAAGGGGACTGTTGCAATAGCAAGCTGCTTTTATACCCAAAGATCAACAAAATTTTGAGTGTTGGCTAAATAATTGAAAAAGGCTTCAAAGTTGCTTTAGAAGACAATCTTTGCCGGACGTAATTCTCTCTAATCCCAAGGAAAAAACAATGACAACCCCTCTCTTGAAAATAGAAGAAACTAACATTCTCTCTTAAGGGAGAAACGAATATTCTCTCTTAATTCTTCTCTCAAGCAAATAAAACAAAAGGAATAGGAAGGGAGAGACTTTGGAATGATTTCCTAAGGAAACACTGGACTCCTTTTATAACATTAAAAGTAAGCCCCAAAGTAAGTTCCCATCGATGTGGGACTTCTTTTCTCACAATCTCCCACTTGAAGATTTTGATGAAATTAATCAAATCTTCACACCATGCTTTATTCTCTGCCTTCATGTTGCTTGTTCTTCTAATAGACTTCAGTAGGATCGAATCCACGTAGACTTTATTGACACATAATTTTGATCCTCCGAAATACAATGCAACACCTGAGGTTCCTTCCAAGAACCTCTTGTCAATACTTCACTGCTCTCCAACAAACCTGCCATGAACCAACTAACCACTCCCATTACTTGTGCAATGTCTGGTCTTGTACACATCATAGCATTCATAAGGCTGTCCACCACCGATGCACTTGGTACTCAAGGCTTCTCCATCCTTTCCGCTTCACTGCTAGGACTCATACGTGAGGAACAATTGATAGAAAGTGGGGTCGAAATTGGCTTGCAATCTTACATGTTGAAGCGCCGCAAGATTATCAGTAAGTATTTCTTCTGAGAAAGCCAAACCTTCCTATCTTTTTTGTCTCGGTGAATTTGCATCCCTGAAATCCTTGTTTGCTTGTTCCAAGTCCTTCTTCTCATACTCCCTAACCAATTATGCCTTCAATTCCTGGATTTGAACTTTGTTGGGGCCTACCTCCAACATGTCATCCACATACAACATCAATGGTCTAAACATCCAGTCTGTTGTAACCGAGGCTTATGAAGGAATCAAATTTCTTGTACGAATACTTGAGCGCTCTCTTTAAACCGTACTGAGAGAGCTTCCAAGTCAGTAGAGTGTGAGAGCATTGAGTGACCAAAAACACAGCCAAGAAGAAGAGAGAAAGGGGAGAAAATTCTGCAGATTTTTCACACTGTGTAGTCTCGATAAATTGACGATTGTGGGTTCGTTAACCGTTAGATCGGGCTAAAACTTTGATACAAGGTTCGCAGCATACGATTCTTCATTATGACCATTCGGATCGTTAATCGAAGGTCTCAGGTTTGAGATATTGGTCCCTCACAGTAGCTTTATTTTAGGGATTTTTCTCACTTTGTTCTTCAATTAGCAAGATTTGATGCTTTGTTGTTTGGCTGCATGTTAGCACTTATTTGTGCAGTTTGTTAATACTCATTTGTACACTCTTTTGATTATAGTGGAGCGATTTTTTTTGTCTGGACGACCCGTGATTTTTATCATTGAATTGAGGGGTTTTCGACGCCAAAATTGGTATGTTCTTTGATTGTGATTACTGTTGCCATTTTATTGTTGTTGATCCTCATAGATTCTTGCAAGTTAGGGAAAATTAATCCGCTGCATTATTTGGTATTTTGGTTGTGTTGTTGTTTTTCCCATCATATATATATATATATATATATATATATATATATATATATATATATATATATTTTTAAAATTCATGTCACAAGTGGCAACCAAATTCAGATTGTGACATCTGATAACAGCAAGGAGTATACCTTTATCTTTTGTTTGTTGTTTCTGTCTTAGTGTTAAACAGTCTCTTAAGAAATCTTAGATACTTTCTTATTCCAGATTGTATTCATAGCTTTATAAATTGTAATGCTTCTGATATTAAAAAATGAAAGTTCAGTTTCTTTCCCCCTTTAATATACGTTTTCTTCTCTGTTAAACAAGCTCCGTTTCTTATTTCCTCTTGAAAACCACTGACACATTCCATTACTTGTCCTAATAGCCCATCAGATATGATTTTCCTAATTTTTTTTTTTAATATCAATGTCAAAGTTTCAATATCTCAAAAATAACCCACCTTCCTACTTTCAAATAATATGGAAAGTCCACAAACAATTCAGCAGAAAATATCTAACAAAGGATACAAACCAAACTAAGAATTACAACGCATAAAAAAATTTACCTCAGGAAGCTTTTTACGGAACACTACATCCAGTCGTGCATCAAGAGTATTCTCACACACAATCTTTCCATCACGAGAAGCCAGAACCACCCCACCAGAACTGAATATCAACAAAAATAATCAGGTCTGCCTTAACTGAAATTTAAATAACAAAGCAGCTAACACAGGTAATGCGATTTTAGGAAGCATCATATTGTTGTGGGTAAGATTACTATGATCATAAGATTTGAATTTGCACTTTTCTCAGAAGATAATGTTGGATTATAATTAACCAAGAGGAAAAAATAAATTGTTAGGGTGAGAAACCAAATCCTTGATTGGCTGAGCCAAACAATTAGTTAAGATTTATTTTTTGTAATATGAACTTTACCAGTAGATATCATGAGCATTGTGATGACTGGGTCCAGGTGGAAGATAGACTTGGTTGTCAACAATGATCTCTGGGGGCTCAACATTTGCTTTATCAGCATACTCCTGTGCAGCAGAATCCAGCACATGCTCTACCAAGTGTAGGTCATCTTTCCGACATCTCAATAAGACAGAAGGTTCTTTCAGTCTTAGCAAACACTGTAACACATAGCCCTAACATTATACTCCAAGTCCATATACTTACGCATAGAAGGTACTCTATAAACAGAAGTCAAGGAGACTATCTGTATCTATATCATTACAAAGGATTAAAAAGGTCATGTTGACCAGGAAAGAGGGAAGGGTAAGGAATTGAACCCATGCCATTCAATACACCATAGACACCAAGGTTGGTTCCCATGTCATAGTTATAATTCAAAGGTACCCAAACACAATAATAATTGATAAGTACCCAAGCACTTGGGAACCCACTCTAAAGAAGTAGCGATCACATGGGGAGAACCAAACAGTTAAATTCTCCACTGCACCCCATAATACCCAAGTTCCTATCACAAAACGATTAACGATGCTGATTCAATGGTGCCTGTGGGCAATAGTAATTTGCAATGAAAATACTAGTTATAGATACAATGTTGCGCCCATCATCTCAAATAATACAAAAGTAGGACACATTAAATAAATAACATTAAAAACGGTTGCCTAGGTGCAAGGCTCTTACTAGAAAAAGATGGAAAGAATAATTGACAACTACCCAAGCACTTGCTATCACAAAATAATCGCCGATGTTATAAAATAATGTCTCTAGTAATAGTAATTTTCAATGAAAATACTGGTTATAGACACAATAAATAAACAACATTAAAACAGTTTCGCATGTGTAAGGCTCTTATAAAAAAAATGGACACAATAATCTGACATCAATAATTGGCAAAACAGAAAATTCAAATTATCAAATCATAAATAGGTTTACCATATTCAAAGTTTAACTGACCTGAACAATGAGATCTTTCAAAAGGTTTCTGTACACATGATCATGATGAGTCACAGTCAAATGATGATGATGACTCACACTCAAAAGTTCCTTGGAAGCAGCTTCTTTCATGGAACTGATCACATCGTCTTGAGCTTGAAGAACTTTAATTCGAGAGGCATTCAGCTGCATCGAGTACTCACTGCAAACACAATCAATTGGTTGTGCATCAAAACACAAACTATCTCAAGTAGCACTGTTCGTTGCCACTTTGAAGCACAACATAGCCCTGTATTTCAGACGATGAAATTAAATACATCTCTGAAATTAAACCCTCGATCTCCGTCAAACTTTGACAATATCCTTGAGTTCGAGCACTTTGCCACAAATGTCAACAGATTGAAAGAAATTGAACAAGCCAAAGTACTCAAACCCAAACAAAGTAAATAAATAAAAGAGAACAGATTAAACCTCTGGCCGTTTTTTCCAAATGCAAAAGTTTGGAACTAACATTAACTACTGATTTTACTGAAAAGCATGACAAGACAACGAGGATTTTACTGAAAAGTATGACAAGACAACAAGGATTTGGTAGACTATCTCATAATTGATATGAATTGCATGCATCCGTCAGTGCAAAAATACAGATCCGTCCTAATTCACAAATTTAAAAAGTATAACTATTGGACAAAAGACCATATTCTAGTACTTAAAACACACAGAACCACAATCACAGAAGTTCAATTATAAATACACAGAATGAGTGATAACATAAAAAAAATAAAAAAATAACTACACTATATCACGTTCCATAATGATTCAAGCATCGGCGGTACCAGTAATCACAGTCAATAGACATTGCCGCATTAGCGTATGGATCAAGATCTATACGAGAAGAACTTAGTCTCCAGAATTTAGAGACATCTAACAACAAAACCAAATGAACATTGAAGTCGAAGAGACAAAGAGAAAGGTATATTGGAAGTTACATCTTCTTCCGAATTTCGACTTGGCGCTCTTTGCGTTCGTACTCTTGCCTGATCTTCTTCTTTTCGGCTTCAACTAACTGCAGCTTCTCGATATTGAATTCCTGCGGAAGGAAAAGTACGATTCGGTTTGCGAGCATGAATGAAGAGCGAAAGAGAAGAAAACACGGCGAAAAGAAGAGATACCTCTTCGGCGGAGACAGAGATCTCGTTGGCTTTTTCCTCCGCTTCCTGGCGGATGAACCGCACCATCTGCTGGATTTGCCTAGAGACATCTGCGTCGTTCATTTTCGGAGTCACTGCAAACTTTCTCTAAGATTGAACTTGATATCTTGATATCTTGCCCCACTGCAACAACTCACTCCAGCACACATCTTATATGTTAACATCTTAAATACATATATTGGTTTATGCTTGGAAATTTTATTTCTTTATCTTAGGACATGTAATCTTATAAGATAGAACATTGATATTTTGAACTAATTTTCTTAATTTATCTTTTCATTTATTTTTAGAAAAATGATATTTTGACTTTTAATTTTTTTACTCTAATTATTGTGGACATTAATTATTTTAAAGTAGAATATAATATTACATTAATTAATTAATAATGTTAGTAAATAAAAGCTGAGAGTCATAATATCATTATCGTTATTGATAATTTATCGCTTTAATAGTTTTTATGTCATCATACATATCATATTAAAAAACAAAATATTAAAATAAATAAATAAATATGTCCTAATGACCGGTTAAAGAATAACTAATACGTATTAATTCCACAAATTCTATATTAAAAGTTGAAATAAATATAATAAATTTTATAAAAATAAAAACTGTTATGAATTAATGATTGTCTATTGACTTACTCATATGATTCATTACTATTTGTATTAACTAAGTTGATTTGTTTCCTTTATGGATTACATATTGTATCTATAAATAGGACTCTTTCTATCAATAATAATATACAGATGAGTTGGATGAGTTGCTCCCTATTATCTCATTCCCTATTCTCTGTTGTTTCTTCTCTATTATCTTCTTTGTTATTCGCTTTATCTCATAACACGTTATCAGCACGATGCTCCAACCAATTGAGGACTAGTGGAAGCTTTTTCTCTATAACGACATTGCTTTATGTGTTTCAATCCAAGCTCTTTCTAATCCTTTCTCAAATTATAATTTTACCTTATATTCTTTCTCTTGCGATAAGAATTGTTTAACTTTATCAATTTTCATCTCCGTCTTATTATTTTTATTTTTATTATGACGGTGATTATTATGATTATTTTGATGATGATTATTATTATTATTAATATTATTATTTTATGTGTTAATTCTAAACATGCGAAATGTTGCAAAATTTGGATTTGTGACCTTTGATATTACAAGGAAGAATTCCTAATATTGAATTTTAAATGTTGAAATATATTTAGATGCAATGGATATTGGGATACCATTAAATAAAGAAATAAAGCATCTAAGCAATTAATTTGCTCATGCGACAAAAATATTGTGAAAAGAGATTTCACAAATATTATGAATTTATTTCATGCCTATGTATGGCTGGCTGGACAAAGCAATAAAGCTTTTGATGAAAAATCATGAGATCCGCCTAATCTGCTCCATTCCCAGAAGTGAATGCAGCAATAAATATTATGAATTTATTTCATGCCTTTGTATGGCTGAACAAAGCAATGAGCTTTTGACCTCAAGAAAATCATGAAACATGTCCAAATTGGTTCTGCTCCATTCCCAGAAGTGAATACAGCAACATTTGATTTATATTTTTATGATCATGATCATGATCTTGATTTTGGACATGGTTATAAAGATAATTTCAAAGACACATTTTGTCACCAGAAGTGGCACGATAATGTGAAAAAAAGGAAAAGGAAAATGTGAAAATATTGACAAAAAGATGAAGGTATATATTATCATTACGATGGTAAAGGCCATTTGAGTTGTACTTATTGTACACCAGAGCATCTTACAAATAATGAGAAGAACATAGAAACACACTTTGCTTATGAAGATGGTGATTCTGATTATGGCCATATGGATGCTACTCATCTT
>Ga0214543_1007601_pt1 | contig 18431 bp, 9 predicted proteins | sample CNSS2metaG_FD_160094 | JGI IMG/M metagenome (GOLD analysis project Ga0214543, IMG submission 160094) | Root nodule microbial communities from cowpea collected in UCLA plant growth center, Los Angeles, California, USA - CNSS2 | ecosystem: Host-associated > Plants > Roots > Nodule | place: USA...
AAAAAAATTAATAAAAAAAACCAAAAATAAAAAAAAAAAAAAAAAAAAAGAGTGAGAACTACTAGTCTAAATTCAAACATATAGAGAGAAGGAGAGAATGATAATAATAGATAAATAAAATATTTATAATGAATAAAAAATAAGATAAGAAGTTTAAGATGAAAAATAAGAAACACATTTTTATATTGGATGGATTCTATAAGAAATTCATTTCGAGTTTAATTCAAGGAATCTTAAATGAAATTTCTAGTATATTTTAAAATTATTCGATTACACGATACATCTTAAAATATTCAAGAAAAAAATTTAAAATAATAGTGTTTCTTAAGGATGTGTCTAACATGGGTTTTTGTATTTCTAAGCATGATTATTATGTTAGGTTGACCATTGTGTTTTAAGATCGGAATAAATAAATAAATAAATAAATATTTATTTAATAAATATGAAGGAGGAAATTTCTAAATTAATTAATATGGAGAGAAAAAACAAGGAATCTTATTTGTTCAAATAGTTGAGAGTACTTAATTATATGAAATGTGTATGACATTATGACATTGTGGTAATTAATTATATGAAATGTGTATGATATTATTATTATTTTACTTTATTTATTTTATTTTATTATTATTTTATTATTATTGTTATTATCATCATTGTTTTGTATTATTGATGATTTTATTATCATTATTATTTTTAATTATATTATTTTATTATTATTATTTTATTTATTAATATTACTGTTTTATTATTATTGTTTTATTTTATTTTATTATTATTTTTATTTTTAAAATTTTGTTTTATTACTATTAATATTATTATTATTATTTATATTATTATTATTATTATTACTATTTTTATTTTTATTATTTTTATTATTATTATGATTTTCATTTTATTTTGTTTTATAATTATCTTTATTATTATTATTATTATTATTTTACTATTATTTTATTATTATTTTTATTATTATCATTCTTTTATTTTATTTATGATTTTATTATTATTGTTTTTTTTATTTTTATTTTTATTTTATTATTATTATTTTATCTTATTATTTTATCTTATAAGTATTATTGTTTTACTATTATTGTTTATTTTATTTTATTATTATTTTAACCATCAAAATATGATATATTTTGTGGTAATTTTTAACCTTACAAAATGATATATTTTATGGTGGTTATTAACCGTAAAAAGTGATTGTTTTGTGACAGTTTTTAACTGTAAAAGACCATATATTTTGTGACGATTTTTAACCGTAAAAAATAATATATTTGGTGGGACTCATTTGATTGGATTGTTTAGCATCTATAAAGGATTAAAGACTAATTTTAACCACTAATTTCAATTAAAACTTACATAATACCAATTTGGAAAATTCTAGTTAAAACAAATGGTTTTAGTCTAAAATACATTCCAAGAAAATTAAGATTAGATGTTCTAAATGTGAATAAAAATGTAATCATCATGGACCACCACTGAAAAATGAGTAGGTTTTTAAGTAAAACTTATTAAACAAGATAAACGCACAAAGTTATAATGCATAACCACAACTTTTAACATTGATATCAAATGTAATTTAGATAAAGAAGATGCTCAAAACAATTAAATTTTTACACTTTCATGGTAGAAGTTCATGTGTGCCAGATATAAGACAAAAATCTATAAGGTTCCTTAAGCTATAATACAATATTTTGTGTTTTAAAAAAACTAATATATTCTACAAAAATTTAGCTTTTTTTTTTTAAGTATATGGGGATTTTTGAAAATATTAGCATAACTAAAAAATTAATTTTAATCTTACTGTTAGTGCTACTTTTATAGGTAGATATTGCTTTCTTGAATGTTTTGAACAATACTTTTACGAGTGAATGAGTAATCATTATAAAATATATCCAATATGTATTTTATTTTACCAATAAATACAATATATCCAAACAAGAAAAATACAACAATAAACACAACAACTCTTATAAAATTTCAATTTCTTGTTCTATATTATATTTTTAAACTGTTGGTTTTCTTATGGTTTAAAGATTTTTCGATAATGATAAACTCTTGTATATTGCAAAAGAAGCAATTATTATTTTGTTTTGTTCTATGTTGAATGTGTTTTCTCTCTAAAAAACATCCATTTACTTCAATTAAGACCTTTTCTAATCTCTTCTTCACCAATAATTTTTTTCTTATATCGTTATTTATTATAATTATTTGACTTGATAATTTCATTGTTGTTTATGTTTTACATGCTAACATTTGATGTGTCTTAACAATTCATTCGAACTTCACTACATAGCACCTTATCTTGCACCCAAAGCTTCATTCTATGTAAAATTATAAAAAAAAAAAGTTTGAATTGATATACGTGTCTAATTAAGAACAAGCTGGAGTGAAAAGAGAAAAAAAAGAAAGTAGGAAGAGATAAAAATAAAAATAGTGAGAGGTATTTTTTTTTTTTTTTTTACCTTTAGATAAAAAAGTTGAATTTTTTAATATGAAGTTTAAGCTTTTTTACTCCAGTTATTTTAAGCCGTAGTGGAGTAAACGATCTGAGTTAGAAGTTATGCCCTCCAAATTCGAATCTGACCACTTTCTGATACGAATTCACACATCACTGTTCACTGTTATTCTCTTTTGTTAAGAAAAGCAGTGTTTAGGTGAGTGTGTCTAGTAGCTTTAACCACTCTTTTTTTACGTTTCTAAATTCTAATGTCCCTTTGGTGAGTGGCCAAACTTCTTCTTAGGAATAATCACACACCTTTATTACATGAAATACACAGCACAGCACAATATCACGTAGGTAGGAACTATATAGGACTAGGAATAAAAAGCATGAAGGAGACGTCTAATGGGGAAGAGATTGAGATGGTCATTGAACAGTGTGAAACTGTGCCTCAGAGAGAGGCATTGAAAAAATAAAATCCCAAGTCAGATAGCAATAATAATGACTAATAAACACCCTACTACTATACCATATAACCAATAAAAATATATAATAAAACAAAAACTACTTACATACCTACATGCCATCCTCTTCTTATAGAGACACCAACATTTTCTCACTTCTCATCTCACACAACCTTCTTCTTTGTTCCCATAACAATCTTCTGTTATCTCAACACAACAACCTATTCTGATAATGATGATGACGATGATGTTTGCGTGACGAGAGAAACAAAATAGCATTTTTGTTCTGGTCGGTCCCTTGTTTGATGAAAAATATGCAAGGCTTCAAGACAGCACCACCAAGTTCACAACTCTACTGCCACTCTTCCTTTTTGCTTCGGTGTGTAGTAGCTTTTGCCACCCTTTTGTTCATTTGTTTCTTTTTGTTGTTCTTCTTGTATCTCTTTGTGTTCAATGAACTTGTGCCGTTTTGGTGTTGGCAAGTTTCTGTCTGTGCTGATGAAACAGAGCATCTCTGTTTTGAAACAGGGGAAACGACGGCAACCGAAACCCCACCACCGGGTTCTGTGATCTTGGGGACCTTCACCATTCCTCTGCCGTTTTTCATCAAGATGGTGTTGATTTAGGCTCAAGTAACCTACTCTCATTGTATTTGGTTGCACCGTATGAACAAAATGAATATGGCTTTAGTGTTGTTTTACGAAAATAGTTCTTGTTTTCTGCAACTCTAAATAAAAAGTCTTTTTTTTTTTTTTTTTTAAAATAAAAAACAAGAAGTAGTTGCTTCCAAACACATGTTAACCGTAAATTTAAGAAGTAGTAACTTTTATGTGTGAGTTTGTCTGTAATTTGGATTTTGTATTGTTCTGCAGGTTCTATGTTTAGTGTGAAGTCAAGCAATGTTGTTGGTGGAAGTAACATGCAATATGGAACATTGAGCACGGTGGCTTTTCTTCTTCTTCTTACCTTTTCGCTTTGCTGTTGAAACATTGTAGATGGGTTTTATTCTGTGAGGGTCGTGTTTGATTGAAATTTTGGGTTGGAAATGTTGTTTTTGTGTAGAATGTTGGGTCTTCGGAGATTGGTTCAGGTGGGGGAGGGTGCATGGATACAGGGCTGCAACTGATGTACCACAAAGGAGTGGCTATGCAAACTTTGCCTTTGGGGAATGGTCATGTTGACAATTGGGCTGATTCGGGCATAGCAGATAATAGCCAACAAACTGATGATACTTCCACAGATATTGATACTGATGATAGAATCCAAGTAAGTATAAAGTCTCTTTCTCAATCATGTAATCATTTTCTTTGGTATATAACTCTATTTGACTATTTGATTTGCATTTTCTTTTGGTTTGTATGAAGGATGCTTAAGACAATCATTTTAGAGTATTTTAGAGAATTTTGTCCATACTTGGTTTAAACTTGTTATCCGTAGGAATTCTGGTTTTAGTTCTATCAAGATTTCACTCATTTCTAGTTCCTACAGAACAAGGATGTGGCTTTAGTCCTCGCTGGAGACTAAAAATATCCCCCCTCTTAAGGACTAGAAGCATGAGACTATATATTCAAAATTCAAAATTAGTGATAATTTCAATACCAAAAGCCTGGTTAATACTTCTACAGTTCTACTGGAACAGAATAACTGTGTCTGCAGAATTTCCTTTAGGCCCAATCACCAATTGAGTTGAAAACATAAGGTTTTCTTTTATATACATGTTGGATCAAGTGCTTATGCATTCTAAAACAGTTTTGGGAAACAAGAAATTTATGCTTTCCATGAATTAGAGAAAGTGTGCTTGTCTGCATGTGTGAGGCTATTAAGCAGGTGAATAGGAGTATATTTCTACCAGATTTATGTTTTGGATTAATAACTGAATCTTGATGATGTGTTATTGTGTTTTGTGGACCATGTGTTAGTGCAATAGAGGTAAGAATGGCTCACGTATGGTTATGCAGTCCAAGGATCAGACAAAGATCAAACCTGAAGATCAGAAGGTTTTGTGTTTGATTACAACTTGATTACAACTTGGTTAGCTACTAAGTTGTGTTTCATTACTAATGCTTTATATATTTGGGTGCCATTTTTCTAGACCCTTCGTAGACTAGCTCAGAATCGAGAGGCTGCAAAGAAGAGTCGGTTAAGGAAAAAGGTAATTGCTTCAAAGTTTTACACTGGATTGTTCACATTTTAAACTTTGACTTGTAGAAAACTATAATTGAGATCCTTTTGTTAAGTTAATTGACTTGATAACCCTTTTTCATACGTATGTTATCTATATGATTGATGAAGAGACTACTATATTCAATGACTAGTTTTTATAAATTTACAAGTTTTGGTATACTATGATAGAATTGTGTAAGTTAAGTGTACAAATAGCAAAATCACATACTTGTGTAAAAATTATGTAAGTTTCAATTTAGTTAGGTTCAAGATTTGAGCAGTCATTCACTTATAGGTTTTGGTTTTAAATAGGCATATGTACAGCAATTGGAGAACAGCCGAGTCAAGCTTGTTCAATTAGAGCAAGAACTTCAACGAGCACGTCAGCAGGTGTAAGAAGTATTGGATTTCTGGTTGATGTTTGTTGCACAGATAATTTGATTTTTTTTTCTAACTTGGTTTGTTTCATTGCAGGGTATATTTATTGCCACTGAAGGGAATCAGGGTCATTTGGCTGTTGGAAATGGTACCTACAAAAAGAAACATTTCTTGCACACTATTTCCTGCAGTAACCAAAACATAATGCTTATATTGCTTTCCTTGCATTCTCTTGAAATTTAAGTTTGGTAGACAAATGGTGTATAGAGTATAATTCACTTGTTACCTACTAATCTCCTGTATTCATTTATGATAATATGTCGTTTAAAAGTACTTGTAATCCAAAGTGAAGAAACAGCTTAATATACAGCATTGTTTTGGAGTAGTTTAATGCATAGAAATACTTGCAGCTGAATAAATACTGTATTGAGGTTATGGCCAGAAGATCAAAGATTGCTTCTAGTTGTTGACACAAGATTTCATGAGCATGGAGTTGAGGTTCATATGGTGCATGCTGTGTGATATATTAAAGTGCAATCTGTTGAAGTTTACTTTATCATAGAAGGACTGTGATTGATGATATTTGATTGAACATGCAGGTGCCTTAGCATTTGACTTGGAATATGCTCACTGGGTTGAAGAACACCAACGTTTGCTCAATGATCTAAGATTGGCTGTGAATTCTCAAATGAGTGATGATGAGTTACACATCCTTGTTGAAGGTGTGAGGGCACATTATAATGAGTTATTTAGGTTAAAGAGAATAGGAGCAAAGGCTGATATATTTCACATACTTAGTGGAATGTGGAAAACTCCAGTGGAAACACGTTTTATGTGGCTTGGTGGATTCCGTTCATCTGAACTGCTAAAGGTGATTCACCAATTTAGCTTTTTCATTTCATTTGTGCTCACTTGTGTTAGTGTCTAAATTTTTTCTGGTTCAATTCCTTTGGTTGTCTTTTGGGATTCAGATCATCAAGAACCACCTTGAGCCTTTGACAGAGCAGCAATTGTTGGGAATTTGTAATTTGCAACAATCTTCTCTTCAGTCTGAGGATGCTTTAGATAAAGGCATGGAAGCATTGCATCAATATCTTGTGGAAACACTTTCCTCCACCTCCCTTGGACCCAATGGTAATGGAAATGTTGCTGATTATATGGACCAAATGGCTCTTGCAATGGCCAAGCTTGGTGAACTAGAAGGTCTCCTTCAGCAGGTATGAAAAACTAACTTTATTGAGCTAAATTTGATTAGAATTTCAAACCCATCTTAGAAGTTTTTTCTACTCGTCCTTCTACTGCTTACTAAATGAAAAATATTGTTTGGTTAGAAATTTTTAAGATATTAAATGGACTTCCATTTTCATTTACTAGTTCTTTTGTGAATGGATTATCTCATGTGGAAACCTTTTATCTTGTTTCATAATTATTCACTAGTTTAAATAAGGCTTCATGTATTTGGAAGAGGAAAATTTGAGAAAGGAGTCTTAGAATGTGCTACATATCACAGTACATGTTTAGTTGAAAATTTTCTCTCATTTCCTTCTATCAGAAAAAAGAAAAAAAATTCAGCACCACCATCAACATGATCAGATTCATAAGTTTATACAAACAGCAGTGTTCTGAGTATGTTTTATGTTCTTAGGCTGATCTCTTGAAGCAACATTATCTTCAACAATTGCAACGAATTTTGACGGTACGCCAAACTGCAAGAGCACTCCTTGTCCAAAATGATTTCATTTCAAGACTAAGAGCACTTAGTTCATTATGGTTGGCACGCCCTAAAGAATAAGGACTCACATTAGTATCTATCACCATATGTTGCCTTCAAACTAAATGGCATTGTCTGTTCTAAATATGAACAAAGTCAAGAGTTGCTGCCACTTTCAAATATAGTGTTGATAATAAATCCATTATACTGTGAAGAAACCTTTGTTATTGTGAAGAAACCTTGTCACTGGTAGCCATGTTTATGTTCTGTTCTATCACCTTGGATGTTCTGTATATTAGTAGGCATATTTATGTGGTCATTATTGTACAAGGGTTACATCTAAAAGCTGAGACTGGTGTAAATGCATATCAGTATCAACCTCACCCTTTCACCAACAATCGTACTATTGCATAAAAGCATGAATTTTCTTTGAACAAAGCATAAAAACATGGTAACGTGATAATCGGAAGATAAGCCTCAGTATTTTCCCTTTTCTTTTTCTATTAAACATTCACATGAAGTTCTGATAAATAAAATTAAATGTTTTTCCATCTTTAATTGTAAATATCATTAATCAACACTATTTTTTTATTATGATAATAATCCATGTAGCACGGATATTGACACGGACATAAGATACAATACAAACACGAATCCTTTGACACATGTAGTTTTCAAAATGTAAAATACATGAACACGAATCTATATGCTATATTATTATGTATTTACATACCCAAAATCATTTCTAAACAAGATTAGTCAAATCTAATAATTTACACACATTATTGACTAATACAAATATGAAAAAACAACTTCACACATGTATGTATATCCTAGATGGTTTGTGATAAATTATTTACATAGCTGTCTCAGATTTGTGATGTAAAATAAATATTCTGCACCTGCTTCCCCTCTGTACTTGTGATTGATGATACTCCAGATTATTCAAATGGGCTGAGTTATGATGAACAAGGTAGAATCTTCTACTTTCACTAGACACAAACTTAGAAAGAATAGTAGTTTCTTCAATACTTATTTGCCACTGGTTTATATATTCGCTTTCTGCCATTCATTGTTCCTGGAAAATTTATAGAAAAAGTACAAACATAACATGAGCTATAGTTAACTATCTTTTTCTATTGGTTTGGACTAAAATCAGAGTTGAAAGATTGAAATAGACAAGGAATCTGTACCTGGTCTCTGATATTTTTTACCAGTCACAACTCGGGGAATGAACACCCCAGTACCTCTTCCACTCTTCCAAAAATTCACAGGCAAAGGAGATGAACTCGAACTTTGTGCTTCCCATGAACAAGAGTATTTTGCAAGTGGTGGTGGCCTTGTTGAACCACCAACACAAGCTTCATTGAAAGGTTGTTTTTCAGCTGATAAATCTTCATCTTCTGATGTCAATTGCAGAATCTGCCTCCTAATCTCAGCATAGAAAGTATCATCATCAAACTGTGCCTCCATAAATAGGGTTTGAGTTTGTAAGAATATACATGAAAAATTGAACTTGGGGATTAAACAAACGTAGGAATTGAGGCTCATATATATAGACGAAAGAATCACATAAAACATAGAAATACACATTTGTTTGTTGACAATGTTTTGTTTTGGGTCCAAGAAAGCAGGATTGTACAAAATTCATTTCAAATAGTGTCTAAATTGGGAGAATAAGCACTATTTAAATATGTGAATAAGTCTCGTATGCCTTAAGTGCTTTGAATTTTAAGTTGCAATCATTTAACACATGAGCCAAATTAAATGTATGAGCATTTTAGAAGGTATTTGGAGGTTACTTTAATAATGGCACAATGTAATGTAATGGTTATTCATCTTCAAATATAAACATAAACCATACTTGTAGCTCTGGGAACCATGTATTATATAATATAATATTCGGAATGTGTTATTTCTTAACATTGACTTGGTTTGTGCTTTACGAAGTGGCTAAACAAGAGTATCAAATTGGTGGTGGATCACCACTCACGTAGCATGACTAATTAACTAGCATTTAAAGGGTCAAACTTATTCTATATTTTGAATGATTCTGGCATAATCTTTGTAAAGGTTAAAGAATTTGATTGAAATGTAGGGATATGTTTTACATTGTTGTTTAATCATGGATTATCATGTTTCATAAAACTATTAATTTGTGTAATAATGAGTTTAAAAGTTATGTCAGATTATTTCTAATCACTAAGAGCCCAAAAATAGTGTAATTCTTTTAAATAATCTAAAAGTTGAATAAAGGCAACGATATTCGTATACTATTCAGAATTATCAAATAAAAAATATTAGGTGGGTCGATTTACTGGATTAAATTGTTGCACCTTGAATTATAGTTGTTAAAACTGGTTAATTTAATTTGTTAAACTCGGTTTACATTGACTCGCGTTATAAATCAGTTGCTCCAACTCCAATCATTAGATGTGTAATTTACAAAAAAAAAAAAAAAAAAAATAGCCTGGTTTAACTCTCCACAATGTAATAGATTAATCGAGTCAAATCACTGATAATTATTTTTGAAATAAAATACAAAAATAACTTTTTTATTTATTTAGCATAACATAATACATGAAATTAAGACTCAATGATTAAGTAGTGAAATTTTTATATAAGATATCATGGATAATGACTTAAAAGTATATTAACTTATTCTTCACTACTAGCAAACTTTAAGTTTTCAAGGTTTTAATATTAATTCCAAAATTTCAAGTTATTCACACAAGAACTAATATATTAAAGAACTAAAATTTTAATTCAGCATTGTTTTTGTAATTAAGTGATTTTTTGTTAGATAGATTGATAGATTAATCCATGAGGAGTTAAAAAAGTTATATATAAGTGCGTTTGTATCTACCTAACTTTTACGGATAAAAATATATATATTTAAATATAAAGTAATATTTCCTAATATGTGTGTATTTGATTATAGGATTTGGAGAGAATGATAAGGACAAATCCCAAACTCACCCATCTGATGTGTTCAAATTGAAGACTTACCATTCATTTGATTGATAATCTTAACATATAGGTTTTATTAGGTTCAATAGCTTTTTTATCATTTTATTAAAATATTTTTTTTATTTCATTCTTTTTTAAATATCTTTCATATATATATTGTTAATTTTGTTTTCAAATTAACTTTAACTAATAATGTATTTTTTTTATATCATAGGTTATTGTTGGAACGATTTTATCACGAGAGAAAAATCATATTAACTCGTTATTTAAAAAAATAAAACTAAATTAAAATTATTTAGAAAAATAAGACAAAACGAAAAAAAAAATCACCATCATAGTAAAAAGAACATTAATGTTGTGTTGGATTGAGAGATGAATTTGGACGAGAATATGAAGTTGTTTTGAGTAAGGGAGTGTGATTTGGATGGATTTAAAATGAAAGTTTATAAAAGTTTGTCTATGATGTGATTAGAATAAAAGATTAAAAAATATTTTATTTGATAAATTTAGATGATTACAATTTTAACTCTGAGAATAAATATGATATAAAGTTAAAGATAAGCAGTGAAAATTATGTTAAATAATTTGTGAATTGTTATTTAAAATTTAAAATATTAATTTAGAATAATATTTAGTTAATGTAATAATTTATAAAGTTTTTTTAACACAATAATTGATTCTTGAATGCTTTTGCATAACATGGAATTGATTTTCTACATCAATATGACACTTTCCAAAATTAATTTCCAGTCACATTAATAAAGCTCTCTCCCACTCTACCATCACTTACCTTACCACCATTGGGATTATGATTATTTGACTCCCAAATTTTGACTACAAAATGACTCCATGATGTGGCCAAGTGAGATGAATTTTATCTTTTAATTTAATATTAAAAAAAAAAATACTGAGGTAGGAAGTGGTGGAAAAGAAGTGAACAACCTTTCTCACTTTACCACTTTCAATTTTTGTGGAGTCTTTCGTGGTTTCTATCTCGTGCTCTACGCTTTTCTCTTTTCACCCCCAACCCAACGAAAGCTTTTCTTCGAAATTTGTTAGGGTCTTTTTACGAAGACAGGTAAAAAACAAAGACAGAGAAAGTGTTAAGGAGAAGAGGTGAAGGGTCGTTTTCATTTTCTCTCGCGTAGAAGTGGAAAAGGTTAGGGAGAAGATTTTTTGGTTTCATTGACTATGGTTATTTGTCTCTCTCGCAAAGCACAAAACGACATTAGGGAGAAGAGGTGAAGGCGATTTCTTTGGGTTGTTTGGACATTATTTTCGAAGGTTCTGGTTGTAAGAAGCATGGTGGTTGTACGACATTGGAGGGAGACAATGGAGGGAGACATTGGAGGTATGAAATCCTTTTTTTACTGTTTGTTGCGTTAGGGTGTGTTTTAGTCTGTAAAATAGCCAAAGTTTTCATTTTTTTTCCATTTGAAGTATATGATTGTTGATTGTAGGGTTTCTGTTTGTTGTGTTTTTGTGAGTTCTGTCATGGAGTTGTTTAGTTTTTTTTGGGCGTTTAATTGGTTGAAGTTGAAGTTGCTTTTTGATGAACCAAGTACTTTTGATAGGTGCGTGAATTACCGTGTTTTAGTTTGTAAAACACCCAAAGTTTTGATTTTTTCCATTTGAAGTAGATGGTTGTTGATTATAGGGTTTTTGTTTGTTGTGTTTCTGTGAGTTTTGTGATGGAGTTGTTTAGTTGTTTTTAGGCGTTTAATTGGTTGAAGTTGAAGTTGCTTTTTGATGAACCAAGTACTTTTGATAGGTGTGTGAATTACCATTTTGCTGAATATGTTTGATTACAACTGTTTGCATTTTTTGCTGATGACTTGTGTGGAAACAAGTAATGACCTGTGGTGCATTTTTTTGCAAGCATTGAGATCACTCAATTTTTTGAACTTCCATCTTATAGTAGTGACAAGTTGTGAATATGGTGATTAACTTTGGTGCATCTTTGTTTATTTCTATATATGTGTTTCATGTTGTTGATTAAAACTATCTACATTTTTTGCTGATGACCTTTGTGCACACAATTGATGACATGTGGTGCATTTTTTACAAACATGTGGGATCACTCAATTTTTTTTACTTTCTTGATATAACATTGACAAGTTATGAATGTGGTGATTAACTTTGGTGCATATGTACAATTTATAGTGATTTGTGTTCCTTTGTACATATGTGCTTGATGAATTTCAATGCACTTGTTGTCTTATTTATGAATTGTAAGTAAGTGGACTAGATCATTGGATGATCAAAGTACTTTGATAGGTGCGTGAATGATTGTAGGATTTCAGTTTTTGGTGTTGTTGTGAATGTCTTCCTGTGATGGAATTAGTAATGTTTTTATTGGGTGTGAAATTGGTTGCTTGTGAAATTAGGTTGAGTCAATTTCAATGTGTGGTATGAGTCAGTTTACAATTTATTGTCTGCATTTGATTTAAGTATGACAAAGTCTAAGTTCCTTTTTGATGAACCAAATAGTTTGATAGGTGAGTCAATATATGATTATTAGGGTGATTCCAATTGTCTAATTTTATCTAATGACGTGTGTGCATAGAAGTCATGACCTGTGGTGCATTTTTTGGTTCATGTGGGATGACTCAATTTTTTGAACTTTTATATTATAACAGTAATAAGTTTTGAATGTGGTCATTTACTTTGGTGCATTGTGCAATTTACAATGATTTATGTTTTTTTAAAGATATGTTTTTAATGAATTTCAATACACCTGGTCTGTTGTGTAGGAATTGGTGCACTTGATGAGATTGCACATGATGACATTGCTTGATTTGGTGATACCCATTATTTTAATAAATGAATTATGCTAACTTAAGTGAATACCCTTGGTTTTTATTTTTTACAACCATTGTGTCAATATGTATTACTTTGAATTAATGTATAATGTGTGTTATTTAGTTACTTTGAAAGTTACTAAATATTCAAATTCATGATGAGTTTTGTTGAATGAAGTGATGACCATAGGTTTATATTTTGCAAGGATGTTGTAAGAGTAAGTATTTTTCCATTTAAGTGCTGGATTAAGTTGAATATTATGCACAATTGTGAGAATTAATATTATAGTGTAATATTTGTCCATAGTGACATTTTTCTTGTGTTGTGAGGTTTGTACAATTATTGATTTGTTGGAATTGTGAGATGGCTCGTAAACGGAAAGGAAAATCTTCTCCATAAGCATATAGTAAAAGTAAGAAGGCAAATATGGCAGAGAAGGACCAACAGGTAATTTTTCAGGCCTTGTGTACATTTAAATTGAATTTTGCTTTTGAATTGTCATCTAAATTGTTTTCTTGTGTAAATATAGGTTAGAATTGTGCATAAGTGTGACACGAAATACATTTTTCAAGCCAACAATTTACTCAAAGCGAGTCACCGTAAAAGAATTGAACCCTAGTTATGGAACACAATGTGTAGGCCAATGTGGACCACAATGTGCAACTAATTGTGACTATCAATGTGGATGAAATATTGCAGAGGATGGTTCCTCCATTGACCAATAACCCATGTTTTGAGGTTGGGGAGAGCTCTAAGGATGGATCATCTGCTTTGGATAATATATCCCTTATTTAATGTGGGATAACTATTTAATGTCTTGTATTTCTGTGGTATTTAAATTTAAGTTGCCGGTTTTATCTTGTCATATGTAATTTGAACTTTTTGAATATATGTGTTTGGATCAATGTACTAAATCTATGACATTGAACTTATTTTGTGCATTTTTTATATCAATGTAACCCACTATAATTGAAACAACAAAAGTGGATAAGGTAAGTCCATATGTGAAATAATACAGACATCAAAACTCTGGAAATATAAACGGGTGACCCTTGACGAACTATATGATGACCTGCAAATAACATTTTGCACAAAATTAGAATTTGTGATCCTTGATAAGGGAATGAAGTTGTAGACCACCTTTAGAAAATAAAACCATGGTAATTTACTATAAGAAAGGTTAATTAAAAGTATTGAACTTCCATGTGAGATAACTTGTCCAAAATATCCCACATCAAATGACATTATTTCACTGCAAATATTAACTAATGGCTACTCAACAATTAAGTGGTGACCTACCAATCACTTTCTGTACAACATTACAATCTTAGATCACTGATAAGGGAGAAAATATGTAGACCACTTTTACAAAATTAAACCGTGCTAATTTATTGTAAGCTAGGTTAAATAAAAATATTGTACTTCGATGTGAGATAACTTATCCAAAATATTCCACATCACATTACATTATTTTACTGCAAATATTAAGTAATGACCACTCAACAATTAAGTGATGACCTTAAAATCATTTACTATATAGCATTACAATATGAGATGACTAATAAGGAAGAAAATATGTAAACCACCTTTACAAATTAAAGCATGCTAATTTGTTGTGAGCAAGGTTAATTAAAAATATTGTACTTCCATGTGAGATAATTTGTCCAAAATATCTCACATCACATGACATTATTTCATTGCAAATATTAATTGATGACCAGTCAACAATTAAGTGGTACAATCAGAGATCACTGATAAAGGGAGAAAATATGTAGACCACTTTTAGAAAATTAAAGAATGTTAATTTACTGTAAGCTAGGTTAATTAAAATTATTGTAGTTTAATGTGGGATAACTTTGTGACGCTCAACAATGGGGGCAAGATTCAACCTCAGAGGAACCAACACTAAGCCCAAGCAAAGTGGTTCGGGGCGAAAATGGAGGTTGTGCGTGGTGGCTCCTAGCTAAATGGACCCAATATGATGAAGACGCACAATGCACAATGGTTTCATCATAGATAACCCAACCAGGTGAAGATTCAATAATGGACATTGGTGGGCGTGATGATTGAAGCTTGCCAATAATAGAAAGTCCAACGCTTCCAATTGATGAGTGTGACCTTGAAATTGAGGTCGAACCAAAGAAAATAGATTACAATGTTTGAAGATTCATGGTGAATGTAGGCCTCTCTCCTCTATGCATGAGGGTTTGGTGGAGAAGAAACAAATGTGTTGTATTGGTGAGAATCTTAGTGCGTTAGATTAATCCACTGGTAAGGGTGAGGTTCTTCGAGAGAGAAAGAAAAGTCTTGGATAACTTCTTCCAGAAATCTACAATACCCTAATTTTCAAACAAAAATGCCTCTTTCACTTCCCTCTTCTATTGCCAACGTGGAATTTAAAAGAAAAATTGAAAATTGAAAATATATGCCAAAATTCAGTAGTCATCCTATCATTATCCCATTAACAAAGCTATCCCTCACTCCACCATCACTTAACTTACCACCATCACTCAACCTTCATGGATAAATTGGTAATTACATATATAAAAGATCAAGAAAGATTTGGATAAATCGAACAAGTCCAATTACTTTGAATGAATTTCTCTATCTTTAATTTTTTTTTATATTTATGAATATTTTAAGTTTTGAAAAATAAAGATTTTACATTCTTAACTAATTAAATATTTTTGCACTATTTCTATTATTTATATATATATATATATATATATATATATATATATATATATATATATATATATATAACAAGTCCACTTTAACTAATGTAAAATATTTAATTCTTAAAAAATTATCATAAGTTTAATTCTTAAAAGAATTTTACTTAAATAAATAAATGTAGGTTATATGTACTTTTCCAGGTGCTAATTTGTATCAGAGAAATATAATTAATAACATTTCTATTTGTAGAATTATAAAGCTACGATGTTTTATAAACAAATTATCGAAATGTCATGATATAATATAAAATTTTAAAAAATTACATTTTAAATAAGATTCTTATTATAAAAATAAAATACTATATTTATGTCTTAAAATAGTAATTATTAAATAAAATATTAATTAAACTATAAATATTACAATTTTTTATTAGAATAAAATTAAAAAAACTTAAAATATATAGAATAAAACAAATTTGAAATAAATAAATAAAGATTCCTTAAAGCACAGCGTGAAAACTCTGGTAGGGCCCATTACATTCAACTGTGTTTTGGCTTTGGGTAAAACAAATTATTCTCTAGCTGTCACAATCCTAGCTAATTCCACAAATATCAATAAAAACTAATAAATAATGACTACAAAAATGGATTATTTTCTTTTTCTTTTCAAATTTTAATCTTTTAACCTCTAAGTTTATTTTACAATAATACCGCTAGATATAATTAAAACAAGAAAACTTTACCACTTGCATTAAAAAGGAGATAACAGTCATAAAACCCACATCATTCGTTAATTCATACCATTATAGCTATAACTAATTCTTACTTTTGCTTTTTACTGTAAAATGGTTGAAAAATTACGATATTTTTTTTAAATTAATGATTATATAGGTTAAAAAGTTTGAATATATTTTAGTTTAAATTGACATAATTAGTTATACTAACAAATTGTTAGTCTGAAAAGTAATACTTAACTTAATCAACTAAAATAAGTTATTGATAAATGTGATTGAAAGAAAGATTTTACTAGAAACAATCATCAAATTTTATTAATTAGAAAACTAATAGAATATCTCACACTTCTAGCATATGTTATTCGTTCTAAATAAAGATTAAGGAATTGGTTCCATTTGTAATGATAATTAAGAAGAAATTGATGTAATGAGGTATATAAATAGGGCCATGTGAGAAAAGGTTGGTTTTTCCTAATGTCTATATCCATCATACGTCTTCTCTATTCAGAATGAGATGACATTGATTGATTAAAAGGAGACATTAACATCAAAATATTGTCCTCATACCATTAAAGTTTTATATATAAGAAGAAATGAAGTAAATTTTTATTTTTAAAATAAGTTTTTTGAAGTGTTGTAAATTATAATTTAATTAAAATATTAACAGAAAGTAAAAATAATGTTTTTTTAAAATTTTAATTGCGAAAATAAATAGAATAAAAATGTTCTAAAATGTTGACATTTATAAAGAAACATACAAGTTTTTAGACATTAAGTAAAGAGTAATATTAAATGTAAAAAAAAATGATTTTTTACATTTAAATAGCACATTTTGCTTTTTGTCCTCTCAAATAGTGTTCTTCTCTTTACTTACTTACGTATATACAGGGGGCACTTCCTTGAGTTTTCAAATTAGATTTCTGGATAACTCAATTTTAAATTGTGATTGGATACAGGTTGATGAAAAAACCAGTTAAAATTCATTTTTCGTAAAGTGAATTTCGAACTGGTGTTTTATGTTTAAAATAATGGAAGGAAATATTTTGTTAAAGAAAATAAGTTTTTTTTTGTAAAAAATAACTTTTTAGCAAATAAATTTGTAAGAAAATAGATTTAATTTAAACAATAAGTGTGTAGGATATGAATATTTAGACTTGTAAAAAATTGGAAAAATAAATATTTATAAATACATATATTTTAAGAAAATTTAAATTAGAAAAATATGTAAATAATAAAAAATGTATGAAAAAAGAGAGAAAAGAAAGAATTTGTAAGAAAATAATAGAAAGTTTATGATATGATCCAAATTATTGAGTTTTATTTATTTTAAAAAGTGTATTTTGTAACACTCCATTTAATTAATAAATATAATTAAAGGAAGCATCACACTGATTAATAAAAGAAATGGTCCCGGAGTTTAAACCCTACTCCTTACAAGTATCCAAGGAAGTTCAAACATAAAAGGCACACCACGATGCCAAACAGGTACAAAAGTAAATGACAGTAGTTGATGATACACCCAAAAGCTAAAACAAAACATGGGTCGTGGCCCTAAAGGAAAGCCCAAATAAAAGAACTCCAATCCGAGTAGACTATGTAGCGGGATCATCTCTCCTCTGTTGATCACGAGTACCTCTCGCATCTGTTCCCATCATTAAATTGATGATCATCGCAAAGGTAGAAGAACAACATACAAAACAATCAAACAAACAAAAGGGTAAGCTAGAGCCATAAAGATTTCATCAATGCAATCAGATATACTTTCGCAGTCCAATATACACACATCACCCAAGCATGTTATGACCTTCCAAATCAATACACTAAGACTCGACTCGACTCGACTCATCCAGATACATAAAATCTGGTCGGATTCAGCGGATGCTTGCACTTGTGGTGGATACCTCTGCTCACCCCCGAGCTATGTGTTACAAGTGTTACAATGAATCAATTCCCTCACGCACAAGGTTAGCCCTTAATGAGTTTCAGGCCTCCTGCTACTCTCACCACAGGAGTCAGTCCGCTCTAAGTGAGACTAACTGACTCCTTAGAGCGTCAGGATGCAACCTTACCTTGAATCCTTACCAGACCATA
>Ga0214543_1007607_pt1 | contig 18418 bp, 13 predicted proteins | sample CNSS2metaG_FD_160094 | JGI IMG/M metagenome (GOLD analysis project Ga0214543, IMG submission 160094) | Root nodule microbial communities from cowpea collected in UCLA plant growth center, Los Angeles, California, USA - CNSS2 | ecosystem: Host-associated > Plants > Roots > Nodule | place: USA...
ACTACCGAAAAAAATATATTATATAAAATTTTATACAACTTTCTTTTTTTTCACATTTCAAAATATTATACTTCACATATTTTATACTAGATGCTAATGGCCTTAATAAAACAAGAGATAGAAAGAAAAAAACATTCAAGCAATTCGGATGGGTTCATACATAAGAGCAAACAACAAGAACCATGCATCAAACCACGAAAGAGAAAAGAAACAAGTTCAGTTCCCCCTAACCTGGATTCCTTGCTTAAAAATTAGATAATTGAGAGTTTTCCCTTTTGATCACCAATGGTCTCCTTAATGCTCCTCCAATTCAAATCTTCCTTTCACGCAAGAACAACCAATTCTCTCTGAATTTTCACTCCTCATAATGCTCTACAATGGTAAACTCATAAACCCTCATTCTCTCCTCTAATTGGCTTTTTAATTAAGACTTAATGGTGGTTAATAGCCTAAAAACGAAAAAAAGAGTTTAATGGTGATGATAATTGCCATTCAAGGACCATTATTGAGTTGTTTTTCAGCCCCTCTTGGCTGCCCATTGTCAGCTTTGGTTTCTATGCCCTTTCACATTCATGCCAAAAATAATTTTGGCAAAAAGAAAGTTTAATTTAGAGCCATCAAGATTCAAACCCATACCTACGCCAATAAGAAATCAATGCACAACCATTCAACCAATTCATGTTTCATGATAATTCTTAATATTCTAATATTATATTATCACTCCACATGACCAAGCATATTATTAAAATAATAATAAATTAAATAATACACAATTGCGATACATAGGACTTGAACCAAAGTCATCTCACACAACCAAGTACCTCAACTACTTGAGTTAATACTTTTCCACATCATACATGTCAGAATTAAATGCCATAAAGGCTCCTTTGTAAGACCCACGGAATTTAATTAATTAAATAATTAATTAATTAATTAATGCGGGTAGTAGAATCCTTTATGGCATTAAATTCTGATTGGTATAACGTGGAAAAGTACTAGCTTAAGTGGTTGAGAGTACTTTAATTGTGTGATAGGACTTAGGTTTGAGTCTTATGTATGCCAATTGTGTGTTATTTAATTAATTATTATTGTTTTGATAATATGTTTAATCATGATTCTTATGATATAATGCTGGAAGTGTATTAGTTAGCAAGAAACATGAATTGGCTTGATGGTTTAGCATTGACTTGGCATTGGAATGGTGATGGGTTCAAACCTTGGAGAACCTAAATTAAAACCTTATTTTTTTGGTATTTTTGGCTTTGGTTTGAATATGAAAGGTTGAGGGAAAACCCTAGTTGTATGGCAGTCGAGAGGTGGCTGGAAAAAAACCATAATGAGATGGTAAATGTCATTAACAACTAATTAAGACTCAATTTTCGTTCTAGGTAATTAACCTAGCTTTTAGGCACACTTTAAAAAGCAATTTTTGGTTAATAGAGAGGGTTTTGCAAGGCTGGAAATTATACTCAGAAAGAGAGCACGAAATTTGAGACTTTGTGAGGTTTGAGTGAGATTCTTGGGGGCTGAATTGAGAGGAGGCTAAGGAGGCACTTGGTGTAGGGAGAACTTTTAATTGTCAAAGCTTTAAGCGAAGGAAAACCAGGTTAGGGGAGCTGAACCACGTCTTATCTAGTTTTTATGCATAATAGTATGATTGATAATATGTATGTGTGTGGCCATAACTATTGCATTGAAAAATCTGAGTTTCTGGAAATTTTCCAGAAACCGCCTAGCGGGCTGTTCATAGCCGCCAGGCGGCACATATTTGTTTTGCCTATTTCTGGGTCCGTGAAGAGGAACCGCCTGGCGGTACACTCCCAACTGCCAGGTGACGCGTGTTGGAAAACCTAGTTTTCTAGGTTCTGGGTGAGTTGCCCGACGGTGATGAATACCCGCCAGGCGACGCGAGCCACGTTGGCTCAATTTTTTGTGTTTTCTGGGTTCTGGGGAAATTCTGATCGGAGGGAAAAAAAATAAAAGAACTTGCTAAATGATGTTTTGGTGACAAATAGCATGAGAATTTACTTAAGTGATGGTAGGATTGAATGTAACAGTGTAAAGTTACCTTTGTAGGGCTGGCAAATCTAGGGTTCTCTTATCCAAATGATAAATTGATAGCTGGTGATACTGAAAAAGGGAGAACGAGGGTACTTGAAACGAGAATTGTATGATAAGGGCTAGGAAAGAGATTAAAAGTAGGGTTGTATGAATGGCTTTGAGTTCGTAGGTGCTGAGAGGTTGGGAATTGCCCAGAATTACATGAACCGCCTGCTGCCAGGCACCATTGCAGCACCAGTAAGGTGTGCTTGACTGCGGGAAATTTGAGGATTTGGAATTTTGGGGATCATTCAGGTTCCTATTACATGATAGAGTATCATAGGTAAAAGTAGCATTGTTATGGGTTGGCTAACTTAGTGAAAAGAGAGATTGATAAATGAAATAAATTGAGCTGTCCATAATGGATTAGAAACCTGATAACTTTAAGGATGGCATGGCTGAAGTATAAAATGGTTACTTTGATTGGATAGGTTATGCTTGAGTCCAAGTAGTAGTTTGAATGGTTGGGTAAATTAATTGAACCAAATGGAAAGGTAAGGAATCCGGAGTATTAGAATGATAACATAGGGAAACTTGGTTACAATGCTGTCATTGATATTGGAAATTTTGTCAAGACAGAATGAGTGTGAATGCTTGGTGTTGTCCTTCTGGTCATAATTAGAGAGTGAATTCACGTTTGTGATATTATGATGAAGGAAGACATTGTAGGTAGAAAAATTACAGTTAGTGATACCCTGGAATAGTGGCAATATAGTATGGAAAATCTGAATGATGCTTTAACCTAATCAGAATGGCAATTGCATAATTATTGTCATGGCGCGTGGCGACAATGTGTAACCCGCCAGGCGATAGCGTCAGTGCAGGAGGGACTGGGAGTTCGTGGCGCCTAGCGGCAAGGGTCAACCTGTCAGGCGATAGAGACAGAAATAGTGGGTTCCTGGAGCACTGGCGCCTAGCGATGCGGGTTGTCCCACCAGGTGGTGGCTGTTGTGTTTGAAGTGTTCTGAGGTGCTTGGCGCCTGGCGATACGTGTTCCCCGCCAGGCGGTTTGGAAGTTGCCAACGCCTAGCGGTACGTGTCCCCCACTAGGCAATTTGGCTGTTGTAAGTCCTAGTCGTTGGACTTTGTAAGCGTGATCTACGAGACTTTTGGTGATGCTTCAAAGGTAAGATTGCTGGGTTCCTTGAGTTGAGCTCGGAATGTATCCCTTGAGTTGAGTCGAGATAGGGGTTAAGCACGTAACATTCCTCGAGTTGAGCTCGGAATGGCATCCCTCGAGTTGAGCTCGGGATGGCGAATGAACACGAGGGACCCTTGAGTTGAGCTCGGGTTGGCGAGTGTTGCTGGTGTGAGTGTGTTGGTTGTGGCCAGTACGGATGGGTCCAGATAGATTGCCCTCCTCAGTAAATAGCTGACGCGTTTGGTAGTCTTGGGACGTTACGAACTATGTTCGTATTTGGAAACTTCACCTGGCGTTACAGTGTATGATTCGTAGCAATGGTTTCCCGCACGTGCTCTGTCGGTTATGGCCGATAGGTTTGACAGCAAATTACCTTGGGGTAATTACTAAAAGAGGTAGAACACGAATGATCTGGTTGTGGCTAGGTGATATAGAATAGAGTGAGAGATTTTATTTGGATGTTTGCATAAAATTTATAAGTGACTACATATATGTATATCAATATGTTTGTATGTGGATTTTATTAAGCTCACCCTATCTGCTTGTGTTTGGCGATGATCGTGTGCGCGGTACACGTGAGCAGAGGATGTTGATGTAGGTGGTGTTTGTGATGCTTAGAGAACGAAGTGGGGGATAGCATGTGAGTCTTTATATTATTTATATTTTGGAAATAAGTGTAAATTTTATGAGATAGTTTTGGATTATTCCACTTTTGTAATTATGGATTTTGGTTTTATCCCTTGAATTTATAAAAGTTTAAATTTCTCGCGCTTTTGGGAAATGAGGTTTATTCATAAATGTGATGTCTTTATGACGGGATGTTACATCCCCTGCCCTTATGTATTAAATAATTATTTATTTAATTATTTAAATTTCACGGGTCTTATAGAGGCTCAAAACAGAGAGCAATTAAAAACTCTGCGAGTTCTCGCTTAGGTTAGACTTTCCTTCTCAAGCGACACTTTTCTCGCTCAAGTGACAAGTCCTCGCCTAGGCGATAACTCTAGTAGAGGGAAAAAGTGAGTTTCTGGTATTTTTGCTACGGCGAGAGTTGCTCGCTCAGGCGAAAATATCATATTCTCAACTTGTTTTCATATGTAATCCAGAAAAAACCAAGCAAAACCTTATCCTCAAGCACTATCATGCAATTCAAGCATCACATAACACATCAACATGAGATCAAAGCCATCAGAAAGTAGTTCCTATACGAAATTAAAGAAACAACTTAGCTTCCCTTACCTATAAATAATGACTAGCTTACAAAGAAGAAAATCCCTAACGGAAGGGTACCACAGCCTTACAGGACTTAAGGAACTAGAATGTAGAACCACATAGAAAGAATGAGACCTTAAATTAAAACTCAAAACAGGGTGAAATTTCAAAATTTGGGAATTAAGGGAAATTGAAAGCTGAAAATCGACTTACGTGAAGGGGGAAAATGCTCAGCCTGTATGGAGCTTTCTGCACTAGCCGCAAATCTGTTTACTACAACAAGAAAAGAGGAAGGGTTTTAGATGGTGAACAAGAACCCAAACTGTTGGAGAGTGATGAGGAAACAAAGAGAAGAATTTGAAAAATGAATGTGTTTTGGGAGTGAAGCTATTTTGATACGTTTAGACAAAGGAAAGAAAGAAAATGAGTTTCACATTCTCCCCAACAACAAATATTTTTGACTCAAAAATTGAGACTTGCTAGAGAACAGGTGTGGATATGACTTCCTCATATCTTCCTCTAATTCCCATGTAGAGTCACTTGTTCTCTTGTCCCAAATGACCTTGATTAGACTGATAGACTTCCTTCTAAAGTGCTTTGTATGGCGATCACCTAGACCAACAGGCTGAACTTCCACTAAAAGATCTTCTCTAACCCACAAATCTTTCATCTCGATCACATAAGCGGGATCAGACACATACTTCCTTAGTTGATAGACGTGAAACACTGAATGAAGGTTAGCTAACTTAGGAGGCAGAATATCTCGGGAAGCCATTGGTCCAATTCTTCTCAAAATCTGATATTGACTAATGAACTTTGGAGAAAGTTTTCTTGAACAAAATGCCCTTCACACACCAATAGTTGGGGTAATTCTCAAGAAAACATGGTCCCCAGGTGCAAACTCTAAAGGTCTTCTCCTCTGATCAATATAAGATTTTTGTCTACTCTATGATGCCTTCATCTTTTCTTGTATGAGATTGACCTTCTTTATAGTTTGTTTTAGCAACGGTCCTACTAACATCGTTTCTCCATCTTGATACCAACACAAGGGTGTTTTGCACCTCCTGTATAAAAAGCTTCATATGGCGCCATGTCGATGCTCACATGAAAATTACTATTGTAGGTAAACTTTATCAAGGGCAGAACTTCATCCCATGCACCCAAGTGATCCAACACGCATGTCCTCAAGAGATCCTCAAGTGACTGAATCATTCTCTCGGACTAGTCGTCAGTTTGGGGATGATACGCTAAACTCATGGTTAACTTGCTACCCAATACACCCTACAAAGTCTTCCAGAAATGAGAAGTGAACCACGGGTCTCTACTTGAAACTATGATCGATGATACTTCATGCAATCTCATGATTTCACTGATGTATAACTGTTCCAGCTTTACCATAGACATCCTTAAATTCACCGCTAGAAAATGCGCACTTTTAGTTAGACAATCTACTATAACCCAAATAGCATCATGAGTTTTCACAATGGGTAACAAAATCCATAACAATGTTATCCCATTTCCACTCTGGTATTTCTAACTGTTGCAGCATTCCTCCAGTTCTCTAATGCTTTGTCTTAGCCTACTGACAGGTCAAACAAGCTGATACGAAATGGGCTACATCTTGTTTCATGCTTGACCACCAAAAAGACTCCTTTAGATCATGATACATCTTAGTCATGTCAGGGTGCATGCTAAAACAACTTTTGTTCCCTTCCTCAAGAATCATACTCTTCACTTTGGTATCCTCCAGTACACAAACTCTGCCTTGGAATCTTAACACCCCATCGCTCCCTTTTATAAAGTATTTAGCTTTCTCAATGCCAAGCAACTCTAGTGTTTTCTACAGCTTGGAGTCGATTAACTATTTTTCTTTTATCAAACCAAGGAAATCACTAGATATGGTCAAGTGATTGCATCTAATGACATCATCTCCTAAAACCACTTATAACTACATGTCTCTGAACTTTTCCACCAACTCCCACTCCCTGACCATCATATGAGACGCATTCATTGTTTTTCTTCTCAAGTCCTTTAAAAATTCTATCCATCGTCTTTATCTCATGTTTAACTCTCTATGATCAAAAAGGTATTTCAAGCTCTTATGATGATTGAAAACCTGGAATTGTTCACCATACAGATAATGCCTCCAAATCTTTTAAGCAAACACCACCGCCGCCAACTCCAAGTCATGATTAGGGTAGTTTTTTTCTCATGACTCTTTAATTGCCTCGAAGCGTCATAGTAAACTTCAAAGGGTTTAGTGGTGTCAATAGGACTAGGGCACTAGTCAACTTTTGCTTCAACTCTTGAAAACTCTCTTCACATTGGTCAATGTAAGACCCGCGAAATTTAATTAATTAAATAAATTAATAATTAATAAATGCGGGTAGTGGGAGCCTTTATGGTATTTAATACTTATACATATGACATGGAAAAGTACTAGCTCAAGTGGTTGAAAGTACTTGATTGTGTGAGTGGGTTTGGGTTCAAGTCTTATGTATGCCATTTATGTGCTATTTAATTTATTATTATTTTTAATAATATGATTGATTATGATGAGTGATAATTTAATCTTATATTTATAGAAATTATCATGAAACATGAATTGGTGAAATGGTTGCACATTGATTGACATTAGTTTCGTTTTTGGATTAATTATTGTTAATTAAGTAAATTTAGAGTGGGATAGAGAAGAGAAATATAGAGAAAAGCATAGGGCAGCCTAAGGAAAACATCTGAAATTGGTTTGAGGGCATAAGAACCGCCTTCAGAGGGGATTTAGGGTTGTTGTGGAAGGTGCCAAAGGAAGTCATTGTTGATCAAGAAGAACCTTGGATTTCTCAAGTTTTAGCAAGGAAACCAGGTTAGGGGAGCTGTGACACGTTAATCGTATTTTTTTTATTTACCTGCCTGATATATAGCATCTTGTGTATACATCTTCTTAGCCATTGATTGAATTTCAAGTTTCAAGAATTTTTCCAGAAACAGCCTGGTGGATGATGAACTGCTGCCAAGCAACTCATGCATTTCTGCTTGTTGAAATTATGTTGTGAATATATTTAATTGGATGAAATTTTGTGTACATGAATGTTAAGGTTGGAATAATTGGGAATCTGAGGTTTTGAATTAAAATGTATAGGCAGAGGTAAAATAATTCTAGGATTGGGAGTCTAAAATAATATTACTAGCCATAATCATATGATAAAAAAGCATTAAGTGGAAGATTAGAGGAGTTGTCTAGATTCGGGAGAAGAATTAAAGTTCTCGCAGGTGCAAAGAAGGATTCTGGGTGGCCCAAGATTGAAGCACCGCTTGACGACAGGTTATGTGCCGCTAGGCGCCATCATAGAGGCAAGTGAATCTATGTGGCTTTTGGGTATAATTGCGAGTTTGAGTCTCTGGGGAAGTAGAATTATTTATGAAACAAAATTATGGGTCATTGGACAGAGGATTAGGATGGTTTATTTTGATATGGTCGTATGAATTAACTAGGGCATAATTGAGATTTGGAAGAATTGCGATAATAACAAACATTGCCATGAGAACGTAAGTAACTTAGGATGTTGCTGGATTAAAAGGTATCATATACTTAGGAACTATAGTGTTAAGTGCAGATTGCATCAGTTAATAAAGAAATGATAAGAGTGGGTACTTGAGATTGCCCATGTGACAAAATTTAGGGGATGAATGTATACAAGAGGAGTTAAGACGACTAAAATCATTGTTGACAGTAACCAACTAAGTTATAGGACTCTGGTTGAGTGACCTTGTGGGTAGTGTGTGTGCAATTGCACTTGGACCTGAACAAAAACCATTATTATTCAAGTACTGGTGTAGCGTCTGGTGATGAGGTATGAACCGCCAGGTGATAGCTATAAAAACAATGGGGTTCTGAAGCACGTAGCGCCTGACAGTGAGGGTGGTCCTGTCAGGTGATGTCTGCACGTCAGTAGGATTTGAGGCACTTGGCACCTAGCGGCATGTGTCCCCTGCCAAGCAATCTGGAAGCGTGATGTGCCTGGCGACTTGCGAGTAGCGCCAGGCGATGTTACTGAGGCAAGGATATTTTACTTACTTTGGATGTGCATGGTCTACAAGGCTTTGGTGATATCTCAAATATCGACTTACTAGTGTTCCTTGAGTTGTGGCTCGAAACGTATCCCTTGAGTTGTGGCTTAAATAGGGGTTAAGCACGTGGCATTCCTTGAGTTGTAGCTCGAAATGACATCTCTTGAGTTGTGACTCAGGATGGCGGATGAACATGAGGAACTCTTGAGTTATGTCTCGGGTTATCGAGTGTTGTCGGTGTGAGTGTGCGTGTTGTGACGCGTACAGATGGGTCCAGTTAGATTGCCCTCCTTAGTATTAAGTTGACGAGTTTGGTAGTCTTGGGACGTTACGAATGTTATTCGTATTGGGAACTCCAGCTAGCGTTACAGAGTGTAGTCTATAGCATGGTTTCCCGCACGTGCTCTACCAGTTGTGGTTGGTAGGTGTAGCAGCAAGACATCTTGAGATACTCATCAGAAGACGTAGAACATGGGTAACATGGTGGTGGCCATGTGATATTGAATTAAAGGATGGAATTCCTTTGTTGTGTTTGAATGTATATATATGTTTTATATATGTTTATTTTAACTGTTAGCTCACCCTTTCTTCATGTTTTGGCAACAATCGTGTAAGCGGTACACGGGAGCAAATGATGTTGTAGATGGATCTGGTGAGGCGTAGAGCCGAAGCGTGGGCTAGCTTAGGAGATTTTCTATAGAGTTGTTTTTATTATGAATTTTACAGACTTGTAATCTTTGGTTTATGAACATGGATTTGTTTTATAATTGAGTTTATAAATTGAAGTTTAGAGATACTTTATAATGTAATAAAGTTCTAAATTTCCCATGTTTTTGGGAAATGGTGTTTTAATAAATGACGTGTATTTTTTGTTTTCTTTATTTTATTATTTAAAATCTGTAATATCTGGACGGGATGTTACAAGCAGTCCAAGCAAAAGGTTAATCCTTGCGAGTTAGTTGTGTCAAAGGTTCCACTATCATAGAGAATCCTTCAATGAATCTCCTATAGTAGCTAACTAGTTCCACAAAGCTTCTTATCTCTGTCATCGACTTAGGACGTTCCTACTTTAACACGATTTCCACTTTGGATGGATCCACAACTATACCTTGAGCTGAGATCACAAGCCCCAAGAATTGAATTATGGTCATCCAAAACACGCACTTTGAAAGTTTAACATAAAACTGCTTCTCTCTTAAGATGCTTAATACTGTCCTTAGATGCTTTGCATGTTCTTCATGGGTTCGTGAGTAGATAAAGATGTCGTTAATGAAGACTACACAAACTTATGTAGAAACGGCCTGAAGATTATGTTCATATAATCCATGAAAACGGTAGAAGCATTAGTCACAACAAAAGGCATAACTACATACTTAGTGCCCATATCTGGATCTAAAGGCAATCTTCTGCACAGCATCAGTCATAACTCGAATCTGATGGTACCCCGATCTTAGATCAATTTTAGAAAACACTGCAGCACCGTTCAACTGATCCATCAAATCATCTATGCTTGGCAGGGCATACTTGTTCTTGATGGTTAACTTGTTTAGTTGTTTATAGTCCACACAAAGCCTAGAATTGTCGTCATTCTTTTTGACTAACAACACTGGCACTCCCTAAGGTGACACACTTGATCTGATAAACTATTTTTCTAACAACTCTTCAATTTGTTTCTTCAACTCTACTAGCTCAACAGAAGCCATACGGTATTGGGCTTCTAATACTGGCCATGCTCCTAACACTAGATCAATAGAAAACTCTACCTCTCTCTTAGGAGGCAACCCGGGCACGTCCTTAGGAAACACATCCATAAAATCTCTTACAACTGGTATCTCAACATTTTCACCTTCATCCTCAACGAATAGTTAGGTTAAAATGATGAAACATTGAGATCTTTCCTTGACTTCCCTAACCACCTACTACGAAGACAACAAAAAATCTTCATCTTCTGAGCTAGGATGTGATTAGTAGATAGCCAATCCATCCCCAAGATGACATCCAAACCCTCTAGAGGTAAACAAATAAGGTTTACCCTATACTTACGCCCATCCACCTCGATTAAAAATCTAGCACACACTATAGATGTTTTGACCAGCCTAGACACATGCATAGATATTGTAAGATCCGCTAAATTTAATTAATTAAATAAATAAATAATTAATAAATGCGGGTAGTGGGAGCCTTTATGGCATTTATTATTGATTGATGTGATGTGGAAAAGTACTAGTTCAAATGGTTGAGAGTACTTAATTGTGTAGAAGGACTTGGGTTCAAGTCCTAAGTATGCCAATTATGTGTTATTTAATTATTTATTATTTTAAATATATTCTTGATCATGCTGTGTGATAATATAACCTTAGGATTTTAAGAATTATCACGAAGCATGAATTGCTTGAATGGTTGTGTATTGATTTGACATTGGCATGGGTATGGGTTTGAACCTTGATAGAACCAAATTAAACTTTCTTTTTGCCAAAATTTCTTTTGGCTTTAATGCCAAAGGGCAAAGAAACCCTAGCAGCCAAGGAGGAGGCTGGAAAACCATCTAATAATTGTGCTTGAATGGTAATTACTACCATCAATGTAAGGATTTTCGTTTTGGGTCATTAATCCCCAATTATGGTTTAGTAATTAGTAAATTGAGAGGAAAAAGAGAGAACTAAAGGGATGTCATTGTTCTGCAGATTTGAAAGACAAAATTCAGAGGGAAATTGGTGTTATGAGTGAAGTATAGAGACTAAATTGGAGAGAACTAAGGCAAGCCAATGGGAGCAAGGAAGAATCAAAGATTAATCAACTTTAAGCAAGGATTTCCAGGTTAGGGGAGCTGAGTCTCGTTAATGTTTATGTTCGTGAATAATTGTATGATACATAATATGAAATGCATGAATATGTCCTGTCTTTGCTTAAATTTTTGTGTGTTTGGAAAATTCCCAGAAATCGCCTGGCAGGTTACTCGTAGCCGCCAGGCAAGTCATGCTGTCTGTGTGAAAAGCTGGGTTCCTAAAAAGGAACCTCCTGGCGGCATGACCCTTGCCGCCAGGCGACGCATGTCTGTAACCCAGTTTCTGGGTTTTGGTTTGAATTGCCTGGCGATGATGAACTACTGCCAGGCAACGCGAGCTGTTTTGGTTTAATTTTTGGTTTTTCTATGTTCTGGGCTATGGTTGATCAGTGGAAAGGGTGTGAAAGTCATTGATTAATCAAATGGAAGTGAAGGATTGTGAAATTTAGTAGATGATAATGGAAAATTGGAGGGTTGTGGCATACTCTTTTTTAGGGTTTGAAAATTTTGAATTCGTGGGTTAGGAATCAATTGTAGTTGGAATTGGATTGGGATTGAAATGTTATATGTTATTTTACCACTTGAGTACAGATAAGTGTGTTAAGATTCGTTAAATTGATCAAATCTGGTTGATGGGGAATTTTGGGTTCGGATAGGTGCAATACCAATTCTGGAAAAAATTCCAGAAAGTAATGCGCCGCCTGGCAGCCCCTAAGCTTACGCCAGGTGACATCGCAGTAGTGGCAGCAATTGAGTTCTTTGTGGTTGGAGGTTTGCAGGGTTGGGCATCCATGAATGGTTACAATAGTCTATAAGTAAAGGGAATCAAATGCGAGGATTATGAGAGGGTTATGTCATGATGGGATTTATGCATGTAGAGTAAATAGTTGGGTGAAAGAAGTGGATGGGTTGTTGAGTATTAATTGGCTCGAATAATTGAAAAATGAGCATTGCAGTAGTTAAAGGAGACACACAATGTATATATTATAGAAATGCAAGGATTATGAGAGGGTTATGTCATGATGGGATTTATACATGTAGAGTGAATAGTTAGGTAAAAGAAGTGGATGGATTGTTGAGTATTAATTGGCTCGAATAATTGAAAAATGAGCACTGCAGTAGTTAAAAGAGACACACAATGTATATATTATAGGCATAAAATAAAATGGATTAAGGAGGGCTATGAGAGAACGATAAAGGATTTCATTGAGAGTACCTATTTTTGCTATAAGTTCTCATGCTTAAATCTATAAACTAGCGAATTGAGGTATGCAAATTAAGTAGGATGAATTGGTAAGCGCCTGTAAACACCTAGTAATGTGGATTGTAACTTGGGCACTAATTGGTATAGGTTGGTGACTTAAACAACGTTCAAAAGTGTGCAAAACCATCAACCTCGAGTACTGTGTGGCGCCTGGCGGTAAGGAATGGACCGTCAGGCGATAGTTGAATGTTTATGAAAGTTTGTGAGGAGAGGTGCCTGGTAGTGAGCGTTGTCCCGCCAGGCGATAATTGCATGACAAAGGCATCATAGGCGCTTGGCACCTGATAGTACGTGTCCCCCGCCAGGCGATCTGGAAGCGAAAAGCGCCTAGCGCCCCGTGAGTAGCGCCAAGTGATATTACTGTAGCAAAAAGTGCTTTGCTCGCTTTGATGTGCGTGATTACAATGCTTTAGTGATACCTTAAAGGTCGGCTTGCTGGTGTTTTTTGAGTTGTGGCTCAGAACATATCCCTTAAGTTATGGCTCGGGATAGGCGTTAAGCACGTGGCATTCCTTGATGTTGTGGCTCAGAATGGCATCTCTTGAGTTATGGCTCAGAATGGTGGATAAACACGAGGAACTCTTGAGTTGTGGCTTGGGTTGGCGAGTGTTGTTGGTGTGAGTGTGCGCGTTGTGGCATGTACGGATGGGTCCAGATAGATTGCCCTCCTCAATATTAAACTGACGAGTTTGGTAGTCTTGGGATGTTACGAATGTTATTCGTATTGGGAACTCCACCTGGCATTACGTAGTGGCGTTCGTGGCATGGTTTACCGCATGTGCTCTACCGGTTGTGGCTGGTAGGTGTGGCAGCAAAACATCTTGAGGTACTCATCAGAATATGTAGAACACGGTGACATGGTGGTGGCCATGAGGCATGAAACTAATAGATGGAATTCCTTTGGTGTGGTAGTATTGATATGTATATATATGTTATATATGTATAATTACTAATTGTTAGCTCACCCTATCTACTTTTGTTTGGCGATGATCGGGTACGCGGTACACGTGAGCAGATGATGTTGCAGGTGGATCTGGTGAGGCATAAAGCCAGAGTGGGGCTAGTGTGGGATGAAAAGAATTTATACCAGAGTCTTCATGTTTTATGATTTTAAATAAATTGTAATATTTTATATTACTCGACTTTGAAATTGCACATGGATTTATAATTGAGTTTGTAATTATGGATTTTTTTTAAATAAGTTTTGAGGCAATAAATGTTTAAATTTCCCGCATTTTGGGAATTACAGTTATAATAAATGAGGTTTTAATATTATTCTTTATTTAATTATTTAAATCCGTAAAATTCGGTCGGGATGTTACAGATACAACTAGATCATACTAAAGCTCCCTCACCAGAAGACCTAACTCTTGAACTTTAGACTTTGACAGAAAAGAATGTGTCGCTCCAAAAAACATACAAGATCCTACCAGCAATCACACAGGAGCCAACGATAAGATTACCTTATCCAACTGCCTCTACACCCATCATGGCATATACTCGACCAACTCCTTGAGGTCTTACACCTCCTTTCACTTGTTGTGGCTGAGATTGAACTATAGGCCTTGGCACTGCACTCCTACTAGCGGGACAATCCTTTATAAAGTTACCCTCCTTGCCACAACCGTGACATGTCCTCATATCGATGATCTATGGGCAAGCATTCTTCACATGGGGTCCTCCACACTAGAAACATTGTGGCCTGGAAAGTTGGGACTGTTGAGGCTAAGGTGAGAACTTCCTAAACCCCTGAGGCTGAGGCCTAGAGTATGCCTTCCTCCTTTCCTCTTGCTTGCTCACAACCCAGATGGCCCTCCTACCTTCTGTTGAGACCTTTGTTGAGCTTCAACTTCAACCTTTAACTTCTCCATCACTCTAGATTTCTCCACCAAGGCAGGGAATTCTTTGATAGAGAGTGGGGCTACCATGAGTTTGAGGTCTCCCCTTAAACCATTTTCAAACTTCCTATACTTCCATTCTTCATCCATCCTCAAGGTATGAAATTTGCCCAAGTGTTTAAAGTTTTCTGCATACTCTTATACTAACATATTTCCTTGCGCCAGTTGTAAGAATTTAACCTCCGTAGCATACCTCACGTTGTCGAGGAAATACTCAACATAAAACTTCTTCTTAAACAATTCTCATGTAATAGTTTTCCTGCGGTCCTCAAGCATCATCTTCATGCTAGACCACTAATGTACGGTTTCTCCTACAAGAAGATACATTGAAAATGCTAAACGATTCTCTACGGGGCACCTTGTTGCATCAAAGATTCTTTCCATATCCTTCATCCACTGATCCACCTCATCCGGACTAGTCTTGCCATTAAACCAGGATAGATGATGCTGAACAAAATCCTCCTAACTCCATTCTTGCACTTGAGGTGGCGAAGCTTAGGAAGGACCAGTTGTAGAACGATTTTCTCCCAACTGTTACAAAGCTTCAAAATGCCTCTGCTGGGTTGCTTCTACTACTAGTCTGGCAAACTCCATTTATTGCAAGGATAGGTTGTGCTGATTCACCATGTTAGCATTCTACTATTGCATAGCTGCAATCATTCCCTCGATAGTTCCTACCAAATGAGGATTATTTAAGGTCGGAGGAAGAGGACTAGGTGCCATTACTATGACCACACAAAGAGAGAACCATCAGTCTAACTAACAAATACCAACACCATACAAGAGACACCACAAAGCAGACACAATAGAAACTAAGAAAGCCTACACCTACAAATCCTACAGGAATCACTACTCTAATACCAAAATGTAACATCCCATTTAATATTTATAACACTATTAAATAAAACATCATATCATGATAAAACAAAAGATAAGTAGAAGGAGGTCAATATAGAGTATTAATATAGTAATCCAAAATAACTATAATAATGCTACCTATATTTACAACACCGCCAAAAAATAGAGTTAGAAGATTTCCAACTCTAAACAAAACATACAAGCAAAATACTACCCCCTGTAGGTCCTACTCTACCGTCTCTACTTCTATCAAACAGGGAAGTATCCTCACCTACATCTTTCTCTACTCACACCATTTAGTGATCATTGCAAAAGAAATAACCCAACACCAACACACAGAACAACCAAAAGGGTAAGTTAAATTGGATTAAAAAGAATCATACAATTCATTTATAAACATAATATTAATTTCATGTTTTCACAAAAAAAAAAGCACTAAATCATGACAACAACGAAACTAAGAGTTGACACTAGACTCAATGATCCGAATCTATGTAAGTAGCATCAGACCTCTTAGTGGTTCGCACTTGTGTGTGGTTTCCAAACACTGCAGAGTCTGGCCTCAAGGGGTTATCACCCAACCACTCACAAGGTAAGCCCCCTTCTCGTCTAGGACCTGATCAAGTCCAATGACTAGGACCTCCTACTACTCCTCACGACGTAATCCATTCTGCTCTATTTGAACATGAATGATTATTGGAATTTCAGGATACCTCCAATAGTGAGTCCTTATGCCCTTACACACACTAAAGACATATCTTTTAGAATTTCTCCTTGAAATTCTCAAATCCATAACATATATCATATTCTAAATCATTCATTAAATCCACACCTATTATTAAACACCATCTCATACATGCTAATTCTCCAATTTCATGCTTAAAAATTTAAAGTACTTATTCATTCATAACTCACAAAAATTAAACACTCTACTGTAGTGATTTTCGCTCAAGCTAGAAAGTCTCACCCAAGCGGCCCAGGCGACAGATGTCCTCTCGCCTAAGCGTGTCATTCTCGCTTAGGCTAGACTTTCTCGCTCAGGCGAGACTTTTCTCGCTCAAGCAACAAGTCCTCGCCTAGGCGACAACTCCAGTAGAACGCAAAAGTTAGTTTCTAGTATTTTCGCTCAAGCGAGAGCTACTTACTGAGGCGAAAATATCATATTCTCCACCTGTTTTCACATGCAATCCAGAAAAAGCCAAGCTAAATTTCATCGTCAAGCACCATCATGCAATTCAAGCATCGCACATCACATCAACATGAAATCAAAGCCATCAGAAAGTAGTTCCTATATGAAATTAAAGAAATAGTTAGCTTCCCTTACCTGTAAATAGTTACCATCTTATAGAGAATAAAATCCCTAACCGAAGGGTACCACAGCCTTATAAGACCTAAGGGACTGGAATGTAGAACCACATAGAAAAGAATGAGACCCTAAATTCAAACTCGAACAGGGTGAAATTTCAAAAATTGGGAATTAAGGGAAATTGAAAGTTAAAACTCAACTTACATGAAGGGGGAAAATGCTCAACCTGTATGGAGGTTTGTACACTAGCCCCAAATCTATCTGCTGCAACAAGAAAAGAGGAAGAGTTTAAGATGGTGAACAGGAACCCAAGCTGTTGGAGAGTGATAAGGAAACAAAGAGAAGAATTTGAAAGATGAGTGTGTTTTGGGAGTGAAGCTATTTTAATACGTTTAGACAAAAGGAAAGAAAGAAAGGGGTCTCACATATTACATCCAAATTATTACTACAAAAATAAGTAATTTAAAAATTGAAAAAGAAAAACATATTGGAATTTTTTTAATGTACAATAAAACTATAAATGTGTGTATAAAATATGTGTAATCTGATATATATACACAATGAAGACATTCAAGACAAATTTTACTAGCTTCTTCTATCCATGACAAATAGCTTTTATAAACAATGCGATTTCTTTTTATAAATCACTAGCTAAAAGGTTATTACGAAAAATTTTACATTTTATGCTCCATTGAGTTACTAAGTGAAACTTATCTTTTATTCCCTTAAAATCCTAAAACATGAAAAATGACTTTGATCCCTAAATGAGTTTGAAAGAGCAATTAATGCAAAATGAATGAATATCATAAAAGGCTCTAAGTTTGGCATTAGAATGAGAACCAACATACAAAGAAAAAAAATGTAGAAAGATTAGAAAGTTTGAGTTCGTCTCAAGTCAAAGTCACATTCACAAAAAGTCAAAAGAAAAAGAATTTTTCTTTTAGGTTAGAAATTTGTAAATAAGAACCCAATAAGTTTCAAACTAGTAACAGGAAAGGAATTTTAGTAAAACAATAGATAATATAAAAGAATAAAACAAATAAAGCAAAGCATGTCGAAACAGATTTTTATTTAACTTTTGAAATTCAAATCTTTGAATTGATTAATTGTTTAGAAAATTTTCAAAAATTTATTAATATTTATAGAAAAATTTTAAAGCACCAATTTACCTCTCATAATGGCCTGCATCCCTTTTTTTTCCTCCGCATACCAAATGTTATATCTCAATTTATTAACTTTGAAGTGTATTGTAAGCTTCCTTGAAGAGACTTGTAGAAAAGATTAGATAAGTGCTTGAAGAAATACTTGATTTTTTTTTTCAAAATATTAGTAGTACTTCAAGAAAAAAACATGCTTTTCTTTTTCTTCATAGAAGAACTTATTCTATTTATCAAGAATTAAATACAAATAAATATAAAATTGTCACTTGTATACTTCTTTATTTTATGTTACAGAATTCTTTTATAAGATTGATTTGATATAATGAAATCCGACAAATACTCTGTTTATTACAAAAAATAAAATAAAATCATAACGAAATCTCCTTTTCGTTGGAATATTTTTGCACTGACATAGTCAAGTTTTAGATGCAGACATCACTAATACAAATAAATAAACATTTCAGAAGTCATATGCACAGTATAGAATCACGTGTCAAATCACATGCCAAGAGTAACATAAAATCCTGGTCATAATTAAATAAACGTGTTACCTGCGCTAGTAAAATATAAAGATAATTATATTAAATCATATAAATACATTTTTATAACTTTTATTCAAAATTTTG
>Ga0214543_1007608_pt1 | contig 18418 bp, 14 predicted proteins | sample CNSS2metaG_FD_160094 | JGI IMG/M metagenome (GOLD analysis project Ga0214543, IMG submission 160094) | Root nodule microbial communities from cowpea collected in UCLA plant growth center, Los Angeles, California, USA - CNSS2 | ecosystem: Host-associated > Plants > Roots > Nodule | place: USA...
AGCCCACATTATTGGAACCACCACTCTGTAAATCAATAAACCAAAAATTAAAACCAATTTATTATTAACACAAAAATAAAAACAGATTGTACCCAAAATTTTCTACCAATATTCTTTGGAGTTCTTGCCATCCTCAAAGATGTCATCTCTCCGCAGCTACAACTCGGGGTTAATCCATTTCTCGTTGAACCACCAACAGTGCACGAAGATTAGGACCGTAACATATCTATATAATGGGATTGCAGGAAGAAGAATATTGCAGTAACACCAATTGGGAATGAAGGAACAAGATTGCCAAAACTCACCAACTGTCCAAACATTCCTTACCAAAACCTAGCTCACTTATTTATCCCCAAATATCTAATTACCACACTTGTACAATACACGTAACACACCCTAATACAAACCGTGTCACATGTACAATGTTCCGTTAATGATTTAAACGACGTTACAGAAAATGACCAAATAAAACACGAATTGCGAAAATGAGAACCATTTTAAACATTCGGTAAAAATAAGGACCATTTTAAACATTCTGTCAAAATGAGGACCATCCACAACAAACACTACAAAAATGAGTATCAAAAATATATTTAAGCCAAATTGTTAAGAAATAACACCTGTTTACATATATTTGCTTTATACTATAAACAGATAAATAACAAATGAAAACATTGCATGCCATTTTGTTTTAATATTAGTAACCATTATTTTAAGTGGTGTAAAATCTTAACAATCCATTTCTATTTGAAAAAAAAAAATGTATGGATAAGTATTGTGAAGATGATGAAAAAGACTTTGGATTATTTTCATAAATGCTTTGCCACGTGGCCATGTAAATGAGGTTCACATTATCATTCAATGTCTTCATACTTTCTTGTAACTTTATTCACTCCATTTCCAATATTCTCTCTCCTACCCAACTTTCAATGCTTATTTCAACAATTATTTCAATTAAAATAATAATAATAATAATAAATAATCCAAAGCCTTTTCACTTATTATAAAAATGTACCATAAGATTTCCATGTTAGCTCCTAGGTATCACTAATGGTTAATACCTTAAGATTTAAATACTATTAAATGCTAATATGATATCAATGAGTTCGAAATAAACTTTTAGATCATAACATTAAAAAAATTATTTTTTAATTTTAAAAGTTAAATATAAATAAAATATTATTAAAATGTAAATCTTATACCACTCTTTTCTTATATATTAAAGCAAAAGTCAAAGGAAAAACCACTTTACACGACTACTAATAATTTATTATGATCAGTTTCGAGATTTAGGATAAAAATAAATTTATTTTAGACATTTATTTGAGAAAAATTAACTACATCATAACAGAATTTTACAAACTAACTTGTTAAATAAAATTTACAAACTAACTAACTTATTATTTCAGTCATATTAGTATTGACTATTTCATCTTTAATAAATATATCGTTATAATTAATTATTATATTTGAAGTATAGTCTATTTTTACTTTTTCTTAAAAACTTTTTGAAAAATTAAAAAAGAAAAATATATTTAAGCTATACTATAACCTTAACTTCTAAATCATTTATAATATTGTTGAATGTATCAAGACAAATCCTTATTTTATATGTCTTTTAAGAATAAAAATTACAAACTTCAAAACAAACAAACAAAATATATATATATATATATATATATATATATATATATATATATATATATATATATATATATATATATATACACGTAATTTACCTCAATAAACTTTAATCAAAATAATACTTATAAATAATGTAACACAAAGTTAATAAAATGTGACACAAATTTTAACTAATATGATTATAATAAACTTTAATGTTATTTTAATAATTAAATTTATAACTCAATTAACCTTTGAATGAAACATCTATTTTCACACAGAAATTCTTTGCTTTCTTTTAGAAGAAAAGTGATTTCGTGTAACTTTTTTAAAAAATATATTAATATTTCGCTGGAGAATTCGTTTTATAAAAAAATTATGATGTTATTGCATTTATACCACTAAGCTTTATAATTTTTAATTTATCGACTAATACTATTAAAAAATTATATTTTAGTTATTCCAAAGAAACATTTATTCAACATTTATCTGTCCCTATAAACAAATAAATTTTTACATGTAAGTAATTACTTTTTCGGTGTTATCTAATTAAAATGATCTTAAAATAAATATTATATAAATCAATAATCTAAACATATATCACAGTTCATAATAACAAGATAAAAAAGTTATATCATCAATATATTTATATTTTAAAAAATAAAAATAGGACTATATTGCTAAGATAGTAAAATGATAATTAAAACAAGGAAACGAGGGTGTTAAAAACTTTGTTATATGTTTTGGAGAAAAAAAGTTTTTTCTGAAGATTTTTATTTTATTTTTTACTTTCTACAATGTCATTCTCACCGAGGTTAAACATATAAATTTTGAATCAAAAATAAATGTTTCATCACAATAACAATAAAAATATACTATATGATCAGTGTTTTGAATGGTGTAAATGAGAAAAAAAAAAAAGATAAAAATCGATGAAAAATATAATAAAAATTGAAGATGTTTGGATGAAAAGGTCAAGAGAACAAGTGACTTAAAAATATATAAAAAAAAAAAACTAGAATTTTAAAAATTTTGTTCTTTTCTTCTCCGACCCATGTGCCATTTTAGTTTTTTCCTCACATCCTTCCCATCTTCACAACCAAACATCTTGTAAAAGATGGCCATAAAACTCATTAAAAAAAGGAAGCTTAAATTTGTGAATGTAGGAAAAGTTGGTTGGATTTTGTGGTATTCATTAATATTTGTTTGCAATGAGAGTAGACAAGTACATACATAGGCATAAAGCAAGTGTCCCTCACTCAACCCAACCTCAAAGACGGTTATCTCCAAGTCTCACTCCCTCGTTACCTCCGCCCCTGTTACTTACTTCCTTGTTTCTCTTACTTCTCTTCTCTTCTATAATAAACCCCACTTTTTTGCTTCCTTTTCGCCTCAATTCGTCACACTGATTCCATTTGGCGTTTTGTTGCAGGGACACCAAAATGTCTTTCACTGCAACCAAGTTCGCACCCTCTCCTCTCCCTCTCAATTCCACCACCCCCAGATCCAATGACAAGCCTCTCTCTTTCTCCTCCGACCACTCCAAAACCAACCCTTCTTCCTCTTTTCTTGGATCCACTCGCAAGCTTCTTCGCTTCACTGCTCTTGCCAAGCCTCGTGCCCAAACCCGTGCTTCTACCCCTGTTGCTGATGTTCTTCTCCACCAAACCTCCAATCTGGTGACCCTTTCTCCTTCTTTCTTCATTGAAATATCCCTGCTTAAATGGGTGTTGGTTCTGTGACATGGGTTTGGTGAAAATAAGAAAAAAAAGTTCCGTTTTTTATTCTGTTTAGCTCATTGGAGTTGGACCCAGTTGAATTTTTGAACTGGATGATTCAAATGTTAATTGTTTTCCTATAAATTATTATTTGGGTTGCTGTTTATTCTTTTTACAATACTCTTGGTTTGGGTTGGAAATCTCAAATTTTTCATTCATTTGAGTTCACTGGAATTGGATCCGGTTTGCTTATGAGCTGCTTGATTCAAATGCCAATGTTTCTTTTTATTAATTTATTATATGGGTTGATGTTTTCAGATGTGCGGTTCGACACACTGGTTATATTTTTATAGTTTACAGCACAAAACTTAGATTAGATGCAGTTCTGCAAGTGTACTTGGCGTTGTTCTTCAATTAGAATTGGAGTTTCACCTCAATTAATAAAGTAGTCCGTGTTTTTTTACCTTTCATGGAAACTTTTATGACGTGAATTAGCTACGTGAAACTTCAATTATGGTTGAAAAGCAACTAAAAAAAAACATCTATGGAATTGCGATGCGGTTAAGTTTTGTCCTATTTTATGTGGGTTTTAGTTTTGTGTGTTATTTGTCCAACTGGCTTCAGAAGTTCAGATTAATGAAACTTGTTGGTGTTGTGCTACTGCTAAAATATGTAAGTTTGGAAATTTTTTGTTTGGGAGTAAGTGTTTTGAGATTATTGCTTTTGTCTGGATTTGTGAGTGCAGCTTATTACCAAAGAGGAAGGGTTGGAGCTCTATGAAGACATGATACTAGGGAGGTTCTTCGAGGACAAGTGTGCTGAGATGTATTACAGGGGCAAAATGTTTGGTTTTGTTCACTTGTACAATGGCCAAGAGGCTGTGTCAACTGGGTTCATCAAGCTTCTGAAGAAGGAGGATTATGTAGTGAGCACCTACAGAGACCATGTTCATGCATTGAGTAAGGGGGTTTCCTCTAGAGCTGTAATGAGTGAACTGTTTGGAAAGGCAACAGGATGCTGCAGAGGCCAGGGCGGTTCAATGCACATGTTCTCAAAAGAGCACAACATGCTCGGTGGTTTTGCATTCATTGGTGAAGGAATTCCGGTGGCCACTGGGGCTGCATTTTCGAGCAAGTACAGAAGGGAGGTGCTGAATGAGGCAGATGCTGATCAGGTGACACTGGCTTTCTTCGGAGATGGGACTTGTAACAATGGACAATTCTTTGAATGTCTGAACATGGCTGCTCTGTGGAAATTGCCAATTGTGTTTGTGGTGGAGAATAATTTGTGGGCTATTGGGATGTCTCATCTCAGAGCAACTTCAGATCCTCAGATATGGAAGAAAGGACCAGCGTTTGGAATGCCGGGGATTCATGTTGATGGAATGGATGTTTTGAAGGTCAGAGAGGTGGCAAAGGAGGCAATTGAAAGGGCTAGAAGGGGAGAGGGACCAACCCTAGTGGAATGTGAGACCTATAGATTTAGAGGACATTCATTGGCTGACCCTGATGAGCTTCGTGACCCTGGTGAGCATTTACTTGGATAATTTCTTCTCTTCGTAGTTCTTAATTTTGAGGTGTGTATGTTGATGTTCCTTTGCACTTCTTGTGGTATTTATCTTCAGTGCACTTTGTATAATCATTACAAATTTACTTTGCCATATAGTTTGCTCAACTTGGTCTTAGATTAGTGATATTAATTGATGGAGGTGGTCATGCATTCCAAATTTTGTTAACAGTGTGAAGAGGTATTATACTTACTGAAGAGAAATATGGCCTAAACAACCAATTTCTCAAACTTTAGTTATTTTTTCTGAAATTTGGGATAACATTTTCAGTTTTGTTTAGGCTTCGCTCATACAGTACATTTTTATTAAAAGAAAACCAACAGTTTTAAAGCCAATGGTTGTAGAATAGAGAAGAAGTGTTATTAACCTGGCTGAGAGTATACACAGAATTTTAAAAATGATCTTGACTTAAAGAAAAATACGTGTGTGAATACTGAACCAATTCGTGTAAGGGTATGCATATTCTGATTGATAAACTCTATCAGACTATAAGACTATAGTTTCCTGCCAGATGACACTTCATCTGCTGGACGACAACAATCTGGTTGTCTGACAGGTGAAACTATCGTCCGATAGAGTTTATTAAGTTTGATTTCAGTTGTTTCTGCAGTCTCTTTTCTGCCTTAATGTCACAAATTGCACTGAAATATGATGGTTTCAGGTTCTTAGTTGTTCTAGCATGGTAAATGGGTATCCTTTTAAGATGTTCTCATAAATAATAACTATGTTTTGTACTTACATATGTCTAGTTAGGTGACTACATTTTTATTTCGTGATGAGTTTGCATAAGCTTTGATAAATTCTTTTGATTTTTGCGTATCTGGTGCTCATAAGTCATAATAGTTACTAATTATAAGTTCTTTTCTGCTCTGACAGCTGAGAAGGAACACTATGCTGGTAGGGACCCCATCACTGCACTGAAACAATACCTTTTTGAGAACAATTTAGCCAGTGAGCAAGAATTGAAGGCCATAGAGAAGAAAATCGACGAGATTCTTGATGATGCAGTTGAGTTTGCAGACAATAGCCCTCTTCCACCACGTAGTCAGCTTCTGGAGAATGTGTTTGCTGATCCAAAAGGCTTTGGAATTGGTCCAGATGGAAGGTATAGATGTGAGGATCCAAAATTCACTGAAGGCACTGCTCAAGTCTAATCTTTTCTTTCTTTCTTTCTTTCAACTTTCAGTTTTGTATCAGTGTTCTTTTCTCATGCTTAATTAGTTATGAAATGTTACACAATGTCTAATATAAACAGGATTTGTTCTTTAGGTTGGAAACTTGGTTTTATGTGTCTTACATTTATCATTGTTTGTTGAACTAATGTCAAGAATGATGACAATCTTCATTATAGATTATAGCCTCTACCAATGCTGTATAATAAAACTTTTGTTGTTTCTCTTTTCTCTTGCTTTCTATCAATTTAATGGTGAAATTCCATAGAACTTTAATATAGATAGGATCAATGCTTCCAGTGACTCAGTGTTGTTCTCTGTTGTGGATCTTTTCGAAAAATCCAATTTTTTTCCTTATAAATTAGTGAAAGCCAAACATGTCATTATTTGCATTCCTGTCTGTATTATGTCAGTATAAAACCAAACGCATTTTTACTAATAAATGTTAAATTGTTGTCAAAATCACTACAAATATGTGATTAAAGGTCTATAATGATTACGCAAACTTGTTTGCAAGAGATTTTTATGGAAGATTTTTTAGTTTAATGGCCATCGTTTATGCCATTTTTAATAATAAAGAAGTTATGATTTATATTTATTATAGATTGTTTTGGATACAGTACTTATTGAGTGCAAAATGCTTTTTTGAAAACCATAATTTAATCTCTTATGTTTTTTTTTTCACAAACATAATCTTATTTAATATTGTTATTTTAAAATTATTTTATGTTTAAATTTGGACACCACTCGCAATAGATATTAATATATATTCAATACATTGATAATTTCCATAACATTTTTTTATAATTTTAATATTTGTAATATAAAATTTTATCATTTTAATTTGATATTAATTTAACATGAGAGAAGTTGTTACTCGAATATCAGATGAAACCTAACCACAATGACAAGAGAATTAGAAAACAAAATGCTAAAAAAATCACAAACATATTTAAACCTAAATAACATTTAATATTTTAATTCAAAAATACAAAAAAAAAATGAATATTCATAAATTATCACTGAAAAACAATTTTGTCAATTAAAACAATTTTCAAATTAGATTTTAGTTTTTATTCTGTACACTTTACTTAGGTTTTTGAGACAGTGGTATAACTTAGGCGCGAGCTTAATTTGTTATCCTCTGTTCTATCTACTGCACTTCTCACCCTTTCTTTTTGGGTGGATAAAAGCAAAACCAAAAAAAAAAAATGCCACACACCCTTTTTCACACTTTTCTTACACCGTCTTCTTCTTCTTCTTCTTCTTATGTGCTACCCTTCAACCTGTACAAACCCCAAGTGAAACGATTCGTTTTACATTTTGGGCTTCCAAGGCGTTCCCGCACATCTCTAGAACCTTCTTCATCGTCTTCTTTCTCTCCGCAGAGGAAAACTAGGGAGGTGGTTGGAGAACGGATTAATGGAGAAGAATATGTTTACCCTAAAAAAGGTGATGGTTTTGTGGATGAAGAAGATAACGAAAGGCTTGGAAAATCGTGTGAAGTGTACGTGTGCAACCTCCCCAGAAGCTGTGATGCAGCATACTTGCTTGACTTGTTCAGGCCATATGGGACCATTCTATCTGTTGAGGTTACCCTCTTAGCTTCTGTTTCTGTTTTTTAATTTTGTTTTTTCATTATGAATTAGCTCGTCCAATTTATTCAGGAAAAACATGTCTGGTATTTTTGTTTTTAATTTTGGTTTATGTATTATCCGAAGGAAAATAATTAAAAAATGTCACTTTCATTCCTGTTTGTTCTTTTATAGTTTTTTCGAAAACATGAAATAAGGTGGCATTTCTAAATTGTGAATAAGGCTAGTTAGAAAAATATAATTTTGCAATTGAACACCTAATCAGGAGTGTCTGACAAGTGTAACATAGGGAAGAAGTATCTGTGCTTATATAATAGGTTACAAGATTTTAATTGTCAAATTTTGCTTGGCCAATTTGAAAATTGTTTATAGAGCAAAGTTTCTGGTCATTATCATTATAATCTGAATTCTGAGTCAACATTTCAGAAATGATACGTGAGTACTATGTCTGAGAGTTTGGATCATCATTAGGTCTTGTCTTTATGGTGTTTGTACTTGCCTTACTTCAGGTTTGCCGAAATGATGAGACTAATGAAAGTAAGGGGTGTGGTTACGTGACACTGGGATCTGTATATTCAGCAAGAAATGCAGTTGCTACATTGGATGGATCAGTTAGTACTGTGAAACTGTCACTCCCTCCCTTGGTTGTGTTAGAATCATTATGCCTAGGTGTTTGATTTAATTTTTCTTTTCTGTTTTGGACTGAAGGATGTTGGTGGGCGCGAAATGAGGGTTAGATTTTCAATTGAGGTGAATTCTAAAAGAAGGGGTTTTAATAAAGTGAACTCTTCCACCAAGAGAATCTTATACTATGAATCTTCTCATAAGTTGTATGTTGGCAATCTTCCTAAGACAATGAGACCTGAACAAGTGAGAGATCACTTTAGCAGATTTGGAAATATAGTTGGTGCTAGAGTTATGCTTGATTTTAAACAAGGGAAAAGTCGAGCCTATGCCTTTCTCTCCTTTCAATCTCAGGCGGAACGTGATGCAGCAATGTCTCTCAATGGAACAGTAAAATCTGCTTCTACCACTTTATGATATTTGTTTCATTTGTTACTGTTTGTTGCTTAGTTTGGTCTTTCTTGCAGGAATTTTATGGTCGAACACTAATAGTTAAAGAGGGTGTTGAGAGGACAGAGCCTTTAACTGAAGCTTCAGTGTCTGCATAACAATGGCAGCAATTTTGGTTTTTCTCAAGGAGGAAGATTTCTGGTGTGTATAGCTGAGGCATATTTGCGAGGCTTCTACACTAGAAAATGTTAGGTCAGAGAAGAGGTGAGGTGACCCTGTCACTGCGGCAGTTCAGCAAAAATATGGGTGAATTCTATTCTATTTTTCTTGTATTTCAAATTGCAATGAGTAATATGAAAGTGTTGTTGTTGAGTCAAATTGATCTTTGAATTTAACGATGGGGTGAAATAGTGCTACTATTGGTAGTACAAATATTGCAGAGCATTGTGAAGTAGAACATGAATAACCTCATTCAGAGTAAAGCTGGTACATCAAGAACAGGTGCCTTATTATAGGTCACAGTAGCATGTGTAAGTGTGTTTAGAAATGGGACTGTTTTTAATCTTGAAACTAATCCTAATACTATATTGTGGGTAGCCTTGCTTCATGAAAAGTGGCATGTAACACAGAAAAAGTGTTTTCTGGACCATTGAAGACGTTTTATTTTATAATATCTAGTTAACAGAGAACTCGCGATAGCAAAGCATGCTACTGAGAAATATTGGATGAAAATAAGTAAAATCCAAAAAAAAAAATCTTACAAAATAGTCTATTATATAGTAATTAGGTATATAAACTGAGTAACCTTTATTTGAATTGACAAAAACACTTTCTCTTAATTTTAATTTAAATAATAAAACATATGTATTCAACTCAATTATCAATGGAGCATTATATCAATTTTAGCTTTCTATAGTTAACTTGTTCTTTTATAAAATATAGTTTCTATATATTTATTGAATTGTTAGGTAAGTTTATAATTTTGTATTATGAAATAATGGTTGCAAAGGTTTTTTTAATATGACTTAATAGGTTTTTTTTTTGTTCTAATATTTAATTGGTTTATTTAATTTCATCTCTCAATCTTTTATTCTTAAATCAATTTTCATTTATTTAAAAGGAATTAATATGAAATCTTTTTCGTAAATTGGTGTTGACACTAGTTAGAAAATAATATGTGTCAGTGTCAGACATTTAGTTTCTTCGATCCTTCCGTCTCTCCATTTCTACTCAAATCTTTTGCCCTTTTTTTTTCAATTTTCCCCACCTCCTCCATGCCTCCTCCATTTCTCACCCTCCAATTCTCTCATACCATAACTCAAATCATGGAAGGCATAAGGTTTAAATTCATCGAAAACCTTATCCCCCAAATTCTCCACCTTTTATTGCTCCCATCAACTCTCTCACATTCGATGACAAACAACTACTCACAAATTCTCCACCACCATATGTTTCTTATTTGATGTTGCTCTATTGTCTGACTCAACTTTTACTAACATTTGAGTGTTTTCTTCTATGTGAAATTCCTGGAAGTTATTTCCTTCTTATGAATTACAAGGCTTAAATTAAGGTTGGGTGTGGGATAAGGTTAGGATTGAGGCAATGCTTGATTTCGTCATCCTCTAAAGAATTTTCGCTGATTGGAACTACAATGTCCTAGATCTTGTGAAAGATTTTGAAGGTGTCGTGATTGTGTGTGTTCTTGAAAGATCTTGTTGAGGAAGTTTCAGTACTTCTTTTTTAGTCTTTAGATCTTCTCAACTGGCTAGTTCTTGTTGAAATTGAGTTGGAGCTTCAACTTGTTGTACGTGATATAATTGTCTCATGGCATAAGTAAAGTGAATCATGATATTTGGATTGTTACATACTAAAGTGTTTTGACTATTAATTAATACTCGGCCTGGTAATAACTATTTGATAACTATTATCTTAAAGTCTCATGGCTTAATGTCCCAAATCTTCTCAGTGTCACCTTCTAAAATACCCTAATAATGGTATTAGAACCAAATTTATCTTAGTGATAATCTCAAACACATGCAAACCGAGTCTCGTTGTAGTAAAATTGGATAACATCTATAATTAATGAAAGTGTATTAAGATGATTCAGGAACTCAAATAAGTTAAAAATGTCACATGAAATAAAAATAAACAAATTAAACACCACATAAAAATACCCATTTATCCATTAAGATTTTAGATGAAAAATAATATTATAATTCTTTACACATGACTTATTGTTTAAAATTTCCTTATATATCTTCATCTGAAAATGGGTTGAGAGAAAATTAATTAAAAGAGCAAAACATCTTATCTAAATTGACATCACACCTTTTGTGATTTTAACTTCTATTAACAATCCTTTTAACACTTATAAGAAAATCCCTTTTACACTTATAAGAAAAAAAAATCACATTAATGACCTAATACTCATAATTTTGAAGTACTCAAAAACTACTACACTGAATATTTTAGTTTAAGCTGGTGTCTCCAGTTGTAATGACCTTATTTCATTTTACCACTAAGAAGGGAGATAAGCTGCTTTATATTTCATTTTTCTTGTTTTCTGATTTCCAAAATTTTTAACAATTTAGTTTTGTTGAATTTTATTTTCAGCGTATTTTTACTTAAATATATTTTGAGCATATTCTTTTTTACCTAAATTAGAATACTTTTACTAATATGAAGAAAAGGCAATGATGGATAACGTATTAAAGTGACTGGACTCACAAACAAAAGAAAGAATGAAAAAACAAATAGATTAAATCTTGGTGACTCCACGTGTCAGTCTGTAGACCACGAGATCAAAGCATTGTAAAATAAAACCAGATATTACTGTACAGAAAAATATCGGCCCTGAGAGAGGATATAAGGATGACAAGTGTCCATTGGGTGGACCCCACGTGTGGCAGAAGATCACCTCAAGCGTTGCATATTAAAATAATTGATGGCGGAAACTGCGCCACGTCATCATGGGAGTAGCGATCCACCTTTTGATGATCCAGTGAGAGGGATGGAGATTTTGGTGGGAAGATATTTTTGACGATTTTCGCGGTTGTGGGCGAAAGCTGGTCACCAGTGAATCAGAATCGGAAGCAACTAAAGAAGAAGAAGAAGGGTTTGTTCCAAACAAAACAAATCATTTTTCTCTTTGTTTATTATAATATTATTGTTGTTATTGTTGCTCCTGAAGACGACGACGGTGATGAGGTCAATTTCATTTACTCTGTTTTCTTCTTCTTCGTCTTCCTCGTCGTAACCGATTAGGGTTTTTTCTGTTTGGTCGTGGAGTGAAGCATGCTTTTGTTTGAGAATGGCTGAGTTGAGTAGTACGATGCAAGACCCCGGGACGGGCAACAATGGCGATCGCTCCGCTGAGGTGGTTCGGTGGGAGAGGTTTCTGCCGCGGATGGTGCTTAGAGTCTTGCTTGTAGAAGCTGATCATTCCACTCGACAAATCATCGCTGCGCTTCTTCGCAAATGCAGTTACACAGGTTCTGCTTCTTCTTCTTCTTAATTCGGAAGAACTCGTTATCGATTTCGCTGTTTATGTCATTTTCTTTTGGATGATGTTTGCGGCATTGTATTATTTAACTATTTGCCGTTCGCTTGCTAAATTTTTTCTTTAGTTCTACCGTTTTGATTATGGTCTATGGAATTAAGTTACGTGTATAACCGCGGTGGTATCCAGAGAATACTTCTATTTAATTTTCCTCATGTTGGATTCGGGTAACGTTATGGATACGTTGGTCAATGTGTTTCTGTTTTTTTTTTTTTTGTGATAAATTTTAGTAAGTTTTTGCAGTTATGATGAATTATGACCTGAGTGTATGAAAAATGAGAATCTCTGTTTTCATTCAAACATAGGCTTATTCGTCGTTATGTTTAGAGTGTTTAAAACGCAATAAACGTGATTACTTTACCAAGGTTTTTAAAAAAGGCGGCAACCCTGTACAAGTTCACGAGCATCGATGACGCAACAGTAGAAGCACAGGCAATTTTTGCAATATCAATTAACACGATGAAACTGCATTTGTAATCCGCAATTTAAAATCTTGACTCCCACTGTAATTTTAGTTTTAGTGGAAGTATATTTGGTAATGTTTCAATAATCTTTGTTTCTCGAGGGGTGCAGTTATGTTGGTTAAAGCAGTGTAAGTTGTTATATATTCTTGGTACCCATTTTTGTCTCCATCCTTTGAATAAAAAGTGAATAATCCAATTGTTTTAATTTCAACCTCTTTCGTTTCAAATGATGTATTTGTTTGCATTATATTTCGGGAAGGAAAGTCTGGTAACGTTTATTATGTTATATATATGTATTTGTATTTGGTTGGAATAACCAACAATTTATTATTTCAACAAACTGATAACGGAAAACATTAGGGATGATCCAATTTCAGCTAGACATTATTATTATCATGCTTTACTACTTAAGGATAGTTTTCTTTTTCCATGTAGTTATGGCGGTTCCAGACGGATTAAAGGCATGGGAGTTGTTGAAGATGAAGGCGTCCGAGCTAGATCTCATAATAACTGAAGTGGATCTGCCAGCAATATCTGGATTTGCACTTCTTTCTTTAATCATGGAGCATGAAATTTGTAAAAACATTCCTGTCATAAGTATGTTGACTTGTTACTTTGTATTTGTATTTTTAGTCTCAATGTTAGATAGAAATGGCTAATGGGCTCAGGTTTATTTTCATCGCTGTGCAGTGATGTCTTCTCATGATTCTGTAAGCATGGTGTTGAAATGCATGCTAAAAGGGGCAGCTGATTTTCTTATAAAACCTATTAGGAGGAATGAACTAGGGAACTTGTGGCAGCATGTATGGAGAAGGCACGCTGTACGTCATATTTTTCAATCTTTTTATAGAGATTTTTTTGTATTATTTTCTTCTTTTATAATGTTTAGCATATACTTACTTGTTCTTTCCTCTCTCTGCCGTATGCTATTCATTCAGAGTAGCACTCCTACTCTAAATACAACATTTTCACCAAAATATCTTAAAACTGCCTCCGAAGACAATTCTGCAAGCAATAAATCTAGTGGTTCCGTGGCCTCCTCTAAGGAAAACAACGAATGCAGTGAAAGATTAAGCGAGGCTCAAGTAAGTTCACTGCCTCAATGTTGCCAAATTTTTCTTTTAATGTGATTCTTACAGTATCAATTTTCTTGGAGTTTGGTTTGTTGAGTGTGAAGTGATTGACATTTAATTGAATTATATTTTATATCTGAAATTCTTTCTACAATTTTCACTCTGCATGGATTGAGTGACATATAAAGATATGCAACCTAAATTTTATTGCACAATGCATTTACAAAACCACTTCACTTGAAGAAAATATCCTTTCTAGATTGGTTTTGCTTGTGAAATTTCACATAGTAACAATAAGTTTTGCAAACTCTTGTCTAGAGCACTTGTACATTGCCAATTTTGGATGTTTATAGTACATACATGGAAACTATGCAGGACGTGCCCCAACTGAAAAGTTCTAAACAGAAGAAAATTGATTTGGTGAAGCATGAAAATTTTGCCAGATTTGAAAGTGAATCAACAAAGATGGATAATGAAACAAGAGGTATACTAATTTTATTTTACATTTGGATATGAATGTGTTTTTAATCTTGTTTTTACGTATTGATTATTGAGCTATCTGTTAAAACATTTAATGCAGATAATTCAATTACAATTGTATCAAACACTGCAAGGTGCGACAAAACTTTTAAATCGGCGGATTTAAGGCTAGAACAAGGCCATGGCTGTGCTGATACTGAAATTGAGGTTGAAATCTTAAAATCTGATTTAGGCATAGGAGATTCTAATATTAGTACTGAGTTGCATGGATGCAGTGATGAAGGGGTGAAACCTATTAAAGGAGCTATTGACTTGATTGCAACATTTGGAAATCTTCCAAAGCACCCTGATGAAAACTGTAGTCTTAATGGTGGTAATACAACCATGTTTGATGGTGTTACGCAATTGGAACTTTCTTTAAGAAGTGATTTTCCTGGAAGTTCATGTAAACAAGCAAGCGAAGCAACTGAGGAATCTCAAAGATTGAACCATTCAAACACCTCTGCATTTTCTTGGTGAGTTCTGTGTTTTCTTGTGACTTTTTAGTTCTTTAATTGACATCTACGATACCGTAAAATCTTTCTTCCCTAAGAAACTAATCTTGACCAGTGGAAGAAAGTTCTTTGTGGAGTTTTGTTATATTGTTTCTCTCATGTTCTTTCATGTCTTTTTGTCAGTTTTATTTATGCTGTTATATATTAACATTGGTGACAGCTGAACAAATGGTGATTTGGAGTGAAACATAATTTTGAGAGCCTATGATCTATTATAATCTCATGGAAGGATCCAAATCATGGTAAAACTTTTAGAGCCTATAGTTATGCTTCTAAAACCTTAAATACTGAAGAGACCACACAAATGTGGGTGCTTTTGTGCACCGTCATCTGCATTAAGAGGAGTTCTTCAATGAGGCTTGTTAAAATAAATTGGATTGTTCATTTTCGAGTTTATAGATCAAATAATCACTTTGTTAAACTATACAGGTTGGCCCCTCTTTGTTAAACTTCTGCACCCTTATGGTTCCCCCAACCCCCAACACCCAAAATTAAGGCCATGTTTAAGCTTTCACTTGGATAATGTGAAATCAATATCGAATCTTTCATTCTAAATTATTTTTCCTAGTGATCCTTTCAGAAAATCAACTTGCAATAATTCTTTGCGATTACACATTTTCTGACGGTGGGTGACAATTTCTATATGCAGGTATAGTAATAGTAAATTGGTGCACCCTCTTTTTCGAACACCATCAATTACATCCGCAGAAGTAAACAACCCCAGTTGGGATTCTCATGAATCGCATAAATTGTCTCGAACTACTTCTGGAAATTGTTGTCAGTATGATGGCTCAAATAAAAACCTGGAGAATATGATCGGTACAGTCATTGATCAGCATGGACAAGTTAAGCCAAAATTATCAAACAGTCAATGTGGAATGTTACCTGTTTCAGGGGTTATTTCCGATCTTAAGTCCAAGGGACATGGTAATGCTTTCACTTCAGTGTTCTACGCACCATCTGGTCCTCACCCTGTGTGGAGTCCGAAACCAGTCTGCCAGAACGAGAGTTCTCCCTTTCCCACAAGTACCTCCTCCCAGTCCAATCCTGAAAGTCACAACTCTGACCAATATCATGAATGTTCCAATGATGCTACTTGTCTTAATCAAAATGTAAAGGAAGACGCTGATTTGGATCAGGAAAGGCGTGATTCTCCTGCTGCTGATCAGAGTGCTGGTTATAGTTTATGCCATGATGCTTCATATCACGTCAATAGTAGTGCGTATGGAAGCATGGACAGTGGAAATGATGGGCATGCTACTTCAGCTATAGTATCCAAGAACAACCCAGAAGTTTTCAGTGATAGTGTTTGTCATAATTATGACGGGTCTCGAGGCACAGAATCTCATCGCACTAGTCAAAGAGAAGCAGCTCTAACCAAGTTTCGACTGAAGCGGAAAGAGCGATGCTTCGAAAAAAAGGTATTTCAACCAGCACTGATACTGTTAGTAGAATGCTACTTCACCTTAAAAGTATTTACGGTAAAGGTAAATCTATGATTAGAATTAGGTTGGAAACTCCTGTACCATCTTCTGCTGATTATCCTATTAATAAGAACTCTTAATTTGTTGTAAAGGTTCGATATCAAAGCCGGAAAAGACTGGCAGAGCAGCGGCCTCGGGTCAAAGGGCAGTTTGTACGCCAAGTACACAATGATCATCCAGTTGCTGATGCCGGTGGTGATTCATGAAATTTGTTTTTTTATTTACTTAGGTTACCTGTAGTATTAAATTACTGCTGACTGTAACACTGATTGCATCCACAAGGATTAGCTGTAGGTTGGTTTGTGTGTGTTGGTGGAATCTGTTTATCATGAAGCATTAGGCAAAGTAAGAGTAGGCCAGTAGGGAGATAGCTAAAGGGCAGTGTCATTTATTCTTATGGTGTTTCCTTCTGAATTTATATTTGGACTGCCACATGCAAATTTAGGATTTTGTAATATTTAGCGGGATCGATTTGGTTTTACCTGTGTATATGATTTCTTGGTTAAATACTAATATGGGTCTGTAATTACATAGTTCGTAGGTTTCAGTTTGAAAAAAAACCCTCGAGAATCTCTGGTTTTACTGTTGAAGGATCATTCTTTGCATTCGATTGTTGAGCATGGTTTTAAACTCATCATGCAGTTGCCCTATCTATTTTAATTCGCAACTATTTACTGACATTAATTCTCTGTTTACTCGATACATAGCAATAAGTGCAATAAGTGGCAAGGTAAGATTGCATACCTGTAAGTAGTCTCCGTGCCATTTGGAAGGTGGTGGTAACCTGGCAGATTATATAAATTATGGCTTTAATACTGTATGGTTCCTTCGCATGTTCATCATGTTCATGTTCATGTTCTACAATTTTCTTTCCGTTTCTCTGGAGTTTCGTCTTCTCTAATGAAGAGATTGGAACGCAGATTATCTGAAATGCTGAATGTTAAGGGACATAAAGATGGAGAAAGCAGTTTCATAGGTAGTGGCTACATGGTGGACGATTGACATTGAAGAGTGGTCCTTGATGAAACAAGCACATGGACTTCCTACGGCAAAAGCATCAATAATGTGCACTTGTGGGACACTATAATGTCTGGGATGATGTGGGACTGCAAGACGCAATCATTCAAACTCCAAACTCAAAATAGTACTCAACTGAAGACACGTTAGCAATAATCAGCACATCATGCACAAACTTCACAATTATTTTTGTCCATACATTTGCGAAAGGGTTCAGATCGAGCCACATCACCTTCTTGGGCTATTTTATTGCTGACCCAAAAAAAAAAAATCTTTCTCCTTCATCACTGGCAATTGTATTACTATCTCACTCTTAACCTTTTGCTTCTTTTTGTGAAATAAATTAAGGTGCGTTCGGTAGTACTGAATTTTTTAGTTCTCTTCTTTTATTTATTCATTTTTTTCATCTGGTCCATCTTCTAAAAATAACAATTCGAGTAAACTAGGTTTTCCGTAAATGATTTTTAGTGAAGCTTTTCACACAAAAAATTCCTACCAAGAGAGATGACAATTTAACTTTTTTTTAGTTAGAAATAAACGTTTATTACTGTTATTAAATCGTTAAAGAGTTATAAATTATTATGTTTTTCGTAAAAACTAAAATCCTCGCATTAGTTCTTAATGTAAGACACTTATAACATAATTCCACATGCTAATAGAAGCAACTAATTCAGTTTATTTTACTGAATTTTTAACTCAATATTACCAGTTGCCAAATTTACCTTTTATCATTAAAAACTTTTAAAATTCTGTTCTTATTAATGAAAAATATATTCATACTATTTAATTTGGACGAACTATAAAATACCTTATAATGAAGGCAGCCGATTTTTTAAAACATATTCCTCTATTTTTGAAGAAAGAATATTTCTTTTTATTTATTTCTTTAGAATTTCAATGATATATTTTATTATACCTTTAGTTATTGTAAATCCCATTTTTCAGTCTTATGTATGTTTGGGCCTGGCCTCTTCGTAGGCCCAAGGCCAGCCCTTCAGTAGGACCCCTAACCCCTTCATTTTTGTTCCATTTTCAGAAACCAGCTTCTGTTCCCTCTCTTCATCTCAAGCAAGGTGCTCTGCTAGGGCACACCATCCT
>Ga0214543_1007614_pt1 | contig 18404 bp, 9 predicted proteins | sample CNSS2metaG_FD_160094 | JGI IMG/M metagenome (GOLD analysis project Ga0214543, IMG submission 160094) | Root nodule microbial communities from cowpea collected in UCLA plant growth center, Los Angeles, California, USA - CNSS2 | ecosystem: Host-associated > Plants > Roots > Nodule | place: USA...
TATATATTATTTCTTCATATTAGTTGGGTTTTCAACTAGCATAGTGGACCTTGGATCTACTGCACATCAATGATGTGGGATATTTAAGTCTAACTTGTCAGTACTTGTTAAGATGAATGATGATATAAAGTGTATTTGTAGAAAAAAAAAACACTTAAAAAATTATTGATATATAATTAAGGATTAAATATGTTTTTTGTTTTTACCTTTTAGTAAATTTTAGAATTAGTTTATTTCAAAATTTCGGATCAATTTAGTCTTTCATCTCTCAAAATACGTAGATTTAGTCTTTTTAATAAAAAATTATTGAGTTTATTTGATATTTCGTATGCATTTTAGGATTGTATTTGAGTTGTTTATACTATTTAATATATTTTTACTTTAGTGTCAAGTCAAATATTATTATGAAACGTACTTGAAATGTGAAATAAACTTAACAAAATTTGATTAAAATGATTGAATTCACGTAGTTGAAATGATGAAAGACTAGTTTGATTAAAATATTTGAAATGAACTAATTCCAAAATTAACTGAAAGTTAATGATTAACATCACATTTAACTCTATAATTAAGAGTATAAGTTACACATTAAGCAGTAAAAATAAAAAAAAAAATAAAGGAAACATGCTTTAAGTATAATTGTTGTTTATGTCTTATACAACTTTTTAATTTTTATTCTATATAAAACTCAAAGTCACACTTAAATACTCAAAATTAATGTAATTTAAATGTTATACAAAAACAAATAACAAATACAACAGTTGAATAAAACTATCCAATTAACTATGTTGTCGTGCAATAAAAAAATTGTATGATTTAGGAATTTGCGATCTATGTTAATTATGTAAACACGATTATTTATTTAACTTTACATTAGGCTGAGTTTGTTTCTTTCTGAAAAATCATGTGACACCCATGTGTACTTTCTCACAAAATAAAACAGATTTTAGATTTTAATTATCCAATAGAAAAAAAAAAACAAGAATCAATATTTGTTTAATTTGACACTCAATAAATATAAAAATAATATTTTTACCAAGAATACATTAACATATCGACAATAATACATATAGATTATGTGAGAACACTTTAATAATGGATGTATAATACTTTATATATTGATGAACACCTAAATAATTATTCGCATGACTACTGAACTGAACTCAATATGAATATACCATCAAAATTCATACTACCCCAAATTCATCGAAATATTATTGACAAAAGAAAACAATGTTAATGTTTTATTATCTTAATTATTTATCGTGAATATTTTCTAAAACATGAGTATTTAAATATATATTTTTTATTGTTAAAGTCCCCATGCTACAAACTGGAAATTCACATGTCTTTAACACATAAAAAATCATACAAAATCGTGTAGGGTTTTAGTTATTACAAGAAACAAATGTTAGATATATATGCTAATATTGATTGGATGTATAGACAAGAAAAAAGAGGGAATTTTTATTTTTGAGTTGGAGATGGAATAAAATAAATTATAATAAAAGATAATATAGAGTTAGTGATTTTATTAGAAATTAATGTTATATTTTTTAGGTGGAAATAATTATATCTTTAAATAACTGGGTTGATTCTTTTGATAGATCTGAGTTGAATTGTTCATTAAAGATTGATGATAGTTTTACTTGTATAAGATTTTTTTAACGTTCAAGTTAAGCATATATGAAGTAAAAGAATTTACTAGTTCGATTGTAAAGCTTTTTAAAATCTTCTCCCATTGATCTTGAAAGATTAAGTTTTTTTTTTTTTTCATAATCATTTTGGATAAAATAGGTTCACATAAAAACAATATTTTAAGGTAATTAATTAAACTATGAAATATAAGAATAAGATGTGTGTCGAATCGACTATGTCTAATTTTAACCATTGTACCAATATTTTTGTAAAACTCATATTTTGGTAATTAATCGATTAAGTCTCAATTTAATGGATTAGGTTTAGAAAAAAAAAAATCCAGCATGCCATATTTAGGAACAATGACCGAAACAAGCCTCCCATTCCGATCGAAATTCGTCCGACAGCCATAGTTAGGAATAACGACTGCGTTTTCGAGGTATTGCCCGCTTTGGAATGTTTGGACTCCATCACGGTTTTGTCTTTAAAAGACGCTTCGGAGGATGAAGGAAGGTAAAAGTATTTAAATTTCGCTTGATCTCAATTCTTAAGCGATGTGAGACTTATTGGGTGCACCAGAATAAATATAAAGCGTATCGGGGCATTGAATAAATATTTTTTTGTAATATTATAATGTATTTATATGTTTTTTTTGTCTTTATAATTCACGTTTGAATATTACATAAATAATATCTCATCTCTTTTAATCCAATAATATTAAGTTTTATGAGCTTATTACACGATATTTTGGTTAAAACATAAAATATTATAAATAATTTAAATATCATCTTAAAACACATTCGACACACATAAAAAAAAATTACAAAATATATTCATTTATGTATAGAGGTAGGGACTGAAAAGATATTTAATATTTTTTAATATAATTGAAAAAATTAATTTGGTTTAAACCAAAGGGGAAAACGTATAACCCAATTTTTTTACTCACCTACTTTGTCACTTTTCACCCATTTCTTAACATATATATTCTGCAGAAAATCTGATGCAAATCAACCTCTTAAAGAACGAAAGTGAAGAATAATAATAATAACCACGAAGGAAAGTAGGCACCAGCCAAAAAGAAAATGAAAAAGAGGTTGTAAAGTAAGATGGTTGAGGTGCGTTTGTTTGATTCATTATTTCCAATTATGCGTGTAGGTGGTGAAATAAAAGGGTGGGAGAGTGGGAGGGTATATCAGACATTTCAAAACCTTTCGGTAAAAGCAGCACGAGCCGGTTAGTTCAACGTAGCCGTTTTATAGATTTGAAAATTAGACGATTATGATTATTAAATTATGATATTTAACGTTTTATTAATCTCCAAAATTTCCATTCAGAGGGTTTCTCTCTCTTCTTCTCGTGCATTCTCCTTCTTCCGCCATAATCGCCCAAGCAAGTGGAATTCCAATTCGACGCGTTCACTCCCTCCAACGACGCCGCTTCAGATCTGAATCGCCGCCGTTTCAGAGATCCACAGTGCCGGCATTCTCCGTTAAATTTTCGCACCGTTCATGCTCTTCCCGTGAGCCTCGTCGCTTTATCTTTTTTCATTTTCGTTTCGATTTTTTGTTGTTGTAAGCGTGGTCCTGATTTCGACGATTCGTTCGGTGTGCAGCTCGTGCGAACAGATCTTGAAAATTGGCGCCTCAACGACGTTCGCAGCGCCACGCGAGTGGCCAGATGCCGCAGGGCAATGCCGCCGCCGCCGCTCTGTTGGACCACAGCGGCGATGCTGGAGACGCTGTCATGGCGCGGTGGCTCCAGTCCGCCGGCTTGCAGCATCTCGCCTCTCCCCTAGCTTCTACCGCCATCGATCATCGCCTCCTCCCCAACCTTCTCATGCAGGTGCCGCTTTATGGCATCGTCAGCCTCTTTGATTTTGCAGTTTCTCGATATTTCATTTAATTTCTGTTAGTTGATATGATTCCGTGTATAATACTCAGCGTTTTGTTTTCATCTTTTGTTTAGAAGGTGTTAACTAGCGTATTACGCTATTGCTGCTTGATTTATTTGTATACTTTTGTTGTACTTTTTTCTTATTTTTCTATTTTGTGATTTTTTTTTGTTGGTCTTTGCTTGATAAAGGGGAGTTTGGTTGACTATGCGTGTCGTAAGGTTTTTTCCAGTTTTGGATGAGTTTGAGTAAGTTGAAATTTTGTAGTACTTGCTTTTAGGTTATATTACTCTATATGATTCTTCAGCTGTTCTGCATTTTGAGGGGTAATGATGGTACGGTCTTATTTTAGTCAGAAGCATGCATTGACTGCAGTACGGGTTGAATTTGCTAAATGTTGTTTGCTCTTTTTTATGGTAGTTCATTAGGTGACAAAAATGGTTGTGATGTTGTTGTAGGGTTATGGAGCACAGTCGGCTGAGGAGAAGCAGAGGCTTTTGAAGTTAATGAGAAACCTCAATTTTAATGGGGAATCTGGTTCAGAGCCATATACGCCCACCGCCCAGTCTTTAGGTGGAGTGGCTGGGTCGGATGGGTTTTATTCTCCTGAGTTCAGGGGTGATTTTGGAGCCGGACTTTTGGATCTTCATGCTATGGATGATACAGAGCTTTTGTCTGAGGTATGGATATGATTTGGTGTATCATATCATAATGGTCTGTTAATTCATGTAAGCCAATAGACTTAGTTTGGTTCAAGTACTATTACCACGGGGAAATATCTTCATGTAATTTTGACACGTTGTAATATCTCTGGGGGAAAATCCTAGAACCTGTAATTCAGACAGCAATGATGGATCTGAATGTCTGAACGAATTTAGAATTTTTCAGTTATTTTGTTTTAGTTGTGCATGTTTAATTTCGGGATCCCTTCAGTATTCCTGGACAACGGGCTTCTGTTTTCTGTTAGGGTGGCATTTGATTTGAGAATATTCTTTTTGTTTACCGTTTTAATGACAAGAACGTCACATCAAAATTTTGTTTATATAATAGTGAAAACAAACATAAAAATTATTTGCCCAAACTAAATGAACTCTCAGTTTTAGGAGCTTTTAGCTTCTACTTATTTTTTTCTTCTCTTTCTTTATTCCAAATCCCAAGATCTAAGAATACATTACTCAAAAAAATTAATTCATTTAGTAATTTTGAAGCTTGAAAAAATTATAGAATTACCAGAAAGCTTCAACTTTTACTTTAAACCTCTGAATTTCAACTTCAGCTTAAAATAGCTTTCACCTGCTATAAAAGTCATGTCGTACACTACCTTAGCATTTTTCTTTGGATGTATTTGTTGTTCTAATTCTTTTCCTTGTTGTCAGCATGTAGTTTCAGAACCTTTTGAGCCATCACCCTTCATGCCTGGAGATGCTAGAGTATTTGAAGACGATTTTTATCCAATTAACAACAAGCTGGAAAGCGGGGAAGCAGATGCTGAAGCATCAATTTCTGTACCAATCAATGAAAAAGAGTATAGCACAAGAGAAAATAGTGTTGCTAAAATTAGAGTTGTGGTATGTCAAAATTTCATAGACACATGCATAACTTCATCTTTTATGCATAGATTACTTATTTTTCATGTGCTGCTTCGGGGACTTGACATGCATTGAGTACATTTTTGAAGTTTGATTTCCATCCTCTGCTCCCTTAATATTTTCTCTACTGATTCTATCAAATTAATTACTTTGAATGCTGCTGTATATATTAAATTAGATTGTGCTCATGATGTACGCTGTCGTTAGGCAAATGTCATCTTTTTTCTCTTTTAATTTCAATTCCTTTGACTTAATTGGACATATCTTATGTTTAATGTCAGTTTCTCTTAAATATTATCCATCTATTGTCTATAATTGTAAACATTTCTCCCTCAAATAACTTTCTTTCAATTGTCATTTTTTATGTTTTACTTGATTTAATAATATTCGTGCTAGCATTAGATACTTGATAGATAAGATGTTCTTGATTCTTTAAGATTCGAATTGAATGAAAATTTGATTGTTTTTTAATGCATGTCTTTAGGTACGCAAAAGACCATTAAACAAGAAGGAGCTAGCTAAGAAGGAGGATGATATTGTAACTGTACCTGACAATGCATATTTGACAGTCCATGAACCCAAACTAAAGGTTTGTTTAGATATTGGATTTAAGCTCTATGTTACATTGAAGTAAAGGTTGAATTTTATCCATTTATTTATATTCTCATTTTATTTACTGCTACGAGATCTGATTGTTCTATCATGATGAAAAGGTTGATTTGACAGCTTATGTGGAGAAGCATGAGTTTTGTTTTGATGCTGTGCTTGATGAGCATGTTACCAATGATGAAGTAAGACTTAATCTTGTCGTGGACTAAATTTTGTTATTTAATAACTTATTTAGGTGTTTTGATACCGTCTGTTGATTTCTTTGTTTTTGGTGGAATTTGAGGTTTATGAAAGTAAAAGATTGTCTGTCTTGATCTTGATTTGCTTGATTTATGGTGTGATTGTTTTATAATGACAGGTATACCGAACTACTGTTGAACCAATTATTCCTACAATTTTCGAGCGAACCAAAGCTACCTGTTTCGCTTATGGTCAGACGGGTAAGAAATTTTTGTATCCTATAAAAATTATTACCAAACTATTAATTACCAGTTTACATTTCAAAGGTTTTAGCTTTTCATATCTTCTATCTGTGTGTTTCTTTTTGGGTTTAAATTTAGTAGTTTTTGTTTATATACTTTATAGTATTCCTTACTGGTGGTCAGTGTGAGAATCCAGTGAACAAGGGAAGAATGCAGTTCTTTGTCTATTTTTGGGAGGGGGAGGGTGTAGTGTTGTTCCTAGCTGGTGTTTTTGGCCTCTAAATTCAACATGTAAAAAATTATTATTGTTGAGATACTTTATGACTAAAGTTATGACCAATGTAGTCCTTCTAAAGTTTAGAAATTTCCCATCTTATGAGTTTGATTTTGTTTGGTTAAATTAAAACTGAAGTGAAAAATCTAAAAAAATGGTATCAAAGTGTATCCTAAGTAGTATCAAAATGTCTTGATTATGGCTAAATTGAGGCCTATCTGATCTGCCATTATTGTAGGGTCAACACTCGGGTAATTAGATTCCACAGAGATATGATCAGTGCAGTCCTCATAAAACTTGGACAGTTCTTTCAAACTGTTTAGTGGGGTTGAGTAAGTAGTAGCCAAATTCTAAGAATTCCAATATTTAAAATGCTCATTTGTTAATGGGGAAATCATGGAGTTTCAGTTATAGAGTAAGGACATTGATAGAAGAGTAGACTCCGGATAAAGGATAATATTCTCTTAAAATCTAAAGCACTAACCCATTTTATACTAATCATCATAACTAAATGAGGAAAAAATCATGAAATACATGGAAATAAGGAAACCAAGGACATAAGGAAACTAAGCCTAATAGATGTTAAGGAAATATGGAAACTATTCCTAAAGGGTAATATAAGACACTCCCAAAACATAGTCAACATTTTCATATATTATAACAGTTGAGAGGGTGGGAAGATATTAATGGCCCTGTAAATGCAGTTGATATTTTGCATCCAATGATAGATGTGATTATGCTTGAAATTGAGTGTTTGAAATTTGTCCTGAAAATAATTTTTAAATAAAGCTGTATTTGTTGTTTTTAGCATATAAGAATGTTTATTTCATGTTCCATTGATATGCTTCCTCAAGCAACTACTGCACCTTCTTTATTGTGATGCTAATAATGTTTTGCTTTCAGGAAGTGGCAAAACATACACAATGCAACCCTTACCACTCAGAGCTGCAGAAGATCTTGTTCGACGGTTGCATCAGCCAATTTACCGGAATCAGAGATTTAAATTGTGGCTCAGCTATTTTGAGATATATGGCGGAAAACTTTATGATCTTCTTAGTGACAGAAAGTAGGTATTGAAGTTATAATGAATGCCTTTGTTATAAGTTCTTTATATATTGTTGACCTAGGGGCTTAATTAGGAGACAACACTTTTACTGTTTTTGTTGTTGGTTCAATTGCTTTACTAAAGAACTGTTCTAATATTAAGTATGAATCTAACTTTATCTTATATCATGTATTCATTTTTCTATATTGCTGGTCCCCGTATACCTAGGGGCTTAATTAGGAGACAACATTTTTACTGTTTTTGTTACGGGTTCAATTGATTTACTAAAGAACTGTTCTAATATCAAGTATGAATCTAACTTTATCTTATATCATGTATTCATTTTTCTATGTTTGTGGTCCCCGTATGTGGATGTATTATCTTTCTGTTTCAGGTGCATAGATATATACTTATCTATGTATCTTGCTTGGTGCTTCTACCCTGCATTTTGGTTTACAGTGTTAATGTATTGTTGAATGGCTGTATTTATTTTATTACTATATATGAACAGGAAACTTTGTATGAGGGAAGATGGACGGCAGCAAGTTTGCATCGTAGGACTGCAAGAATTTGAAGTTTCTGATGTGCAAATTGTCAAAGAATTCATAGAAAGGGGAAATGCTGCAAGAAGTACAGGATCCACTGGTGCCAATGAGGAGTCTTCGAGGTCACATGCTATCTTACAACTGGTTGTAAAGAAACACAGTGAACTGAAAGAGAGTAAGCGAAACAATGATGGGAATGAGGCAAGAAGTGGGAAGGTTGTGGGGAAAATTTCTTTCATTGATCTTGCTGGAAGTGAACGAGGTGCAGACACTACTGATAATGATCGTCAGACACGGTACTTCTGCATTTAAATTAATTGCTTAATTTTTAAACTCTTGAAAAAAATCAATTGCTTGATAAGAATACTCTTAGAGTTTGGGAGGGTCTCATTATTTAAGTGTCATATAAAGCTCCCTATTATTCTTAAAATGTGAGACCGATAAGAAAATTACACATGTATTCTTAGACTCTGCTTAGAATTTTGAGTCATTGCTTTGTTGTGTTTCATACTTCAAACTGGATTTAATATTGTAAACTGTGGCCTACCAAGTCAAGTTGTACAAATTACTATATCTAGATGACAGGTCTGTGCTTTACACAGTTGAAGCCCAAATGCTTCAATTTTAACACACTGATGCTGGATCTACAGGTGGCCTCCTTCTGGGATAGATTTGTAAAATTTTAGATACTAAGGAATTACTTTACAAACATAAACCAAATGTACTTCTAGCATGTTGTGCTGATGTAACTGCTAAATATAATATTTTGCAGCTTCCTTCCACTCTTTCTGATCAAGCACGTTTTATTTTATTAACTATCAATTTACTCTGCAATTTTTCATCTATCACTGCTATAGGATTGAAGGAGCGGAAATCAACAAGAGCCTGTTGGCTTTGAAGGAGTGCATCCGTGCTTTAGACAATGACCAGATTCATATTCCATTTCGGGGAAGTAAACTTACAGAAGTGCTTCGTGACTCCTTTGTGGGAAATTCAAAGACTGTAATGATCTCTTGTATATCTCCGGGTGCTGGATCTTGTGAACACACGCTTAATACCTTGAGATACGCAGATCGGTATGCGTTTATTATGTGCTCTAACATAATGTTTCATAGCATGTTCTCTCCTTTTTTTTTTTGTGCACGTTCATTTTTTATTATACTAACTGTTCTATCATAATGTGAACAGAGTTAAAAGTCTGTCCAAAAGTGGAAATCCTAGAAAAGACCAGGTCCTAAATCCTGCACCACAAACTAATAAGGAGATTTCATCCACATCATCTATTCCTGCTAGTGCTGGTGCAGAGGATTTTAACCATCAACGTCAAGAGAAAACAACGGACATAGGCAGGAAATTTGTTGAAAGGGAAAATTCTTCGTACAGCTCTGGTGCGACTGCTGTTGACAAACAGCCATTAAGTTTTTCTTCAAATTATTTATCAAATGGGCGAGAGGAGAAAGGCTTGTTTTCTGCTTCATTGGACCGGGATAGGTTTGAACTGAAGAACTCGTATGGTGACTCTACTAGTCAAAAGATGAACTCTTACTCACAAATTGATACAGGTGAAAAATTGCAAAAGGTGTCTCCGCCACGCAGAAAAGGGTCTAAGGATGAAAAAACTGAAAGGCCCGCAAATTGGATGAAAAGGGATGCCAATGGTTCTGATCCCTCTAATACAAGTTCCAAGCAGCAGAGCACGGGGAACTATAACATTGGGCCTAAGGATGAAAAGTCTGATAGGCCTTCAAACTGGATAAAAAGGGATTCCAGCGGTTCTGATCTTCTCACTACAAGCTCCAAACAGCAGAGCACAGGGAATAATGTGTCTAAGGATGAAAAATCTGAAAGGTCAGCAAACTTGATGAAAAGGGTTGCCAGTAACTCTGATATGTTCTCTACAAGCTCCAAGCAGCCGAGCACAGGGAACTATAACAATATTACCACTGGATCCAGGCCTTATGAAGGAGAATCTTCTCCTAACGGGAATATCAATGCAGTACTTGAGGTTTGTCAGATATATGGAATTGCTCATTCTTTACCAAATTTTAGTTGAATAATGAACTTCTTTGTGCTTGTTTTGTTCTATCCATATAACTGAACTTGTGCAATAAAGCTTCTGTTATATAAACTTGTTTATGGTGTCTGTTTAATTCTTTATTGTATTTTTTCAGGAGGAAGAAGCACTCATTGCTGCTCATAGGAAGGAAATTGAGGATACAATGGAGATTGTTCGAGAAGTGAGTTATTACATGTTTTTTGTAGAGGTTATTTTAAGTTTTGGAATTCAATTTCTAATTGAATTTATCATTTAACTGTAAAAGTTAAGTTTTTGTTTCGTAAGACAAAGTAGAAGCTAGTGCCACCTTGACATGTATTTCTATGCTTTTTCAGTTTTTTTCAAGTTAATCTATAGAATAGTAAAAGGAAAATTATAGTGCCTTGACATGAACAAAGTATGTTTTACTTTTTTCACTTGTAAAATTTATAAAATAGTAAAAAGGAAAATTGGTAAAAAATTTAAATTTTAGGTAGGTGACTTGTTGACAATTTATCATTTTGTGGTCATGTTTTGATTTGTAGGAAATGAAACTCCTGGCAGAAGTGGACCAACCGGGAAGCCTTATTGACAACTATGTTACCCAATTGAGTTTTGTGCTTTCTCGCAAAGCAGCGGGTCTGGTGGGTCTTCAAGCTCGTCTCGCAAGATTCCAACATCGACTAAAAGAGCAGGAGATTCTAAGTAGAAAAAGAGTACCGCGTCAGTAAGGGATTTCTCGCTTTCTCTTGTTCAACTTCATCTCTATTCTCCTGCTTGTTAGCAAAATAGTTGAAAGGTTTTGTCTGATATAAGCAAATCTTTTGGTGAATATGCTCTAATTGAATTTACTTAAATGTATATGCCCTTGTGTGAGTCGTGTGACTTTTGGGCCACCTCATGCCTTTGCAAATTTGGTGTAATCTATGTAGGGTTATCTGCGCCGTTGTTATAAAAAACACAAAAAAGGTTGTATGCCCCTAAATTTTAGTTTGAGGGCAAAAAAATAAAAATAGAATTTGATATATGCAGATTCAAAATTAATAGGTTTTAATATTTCTTTCTTTCTAGCCATCCGGAATTTTTCTAATGTATTCATTTTCAAGCTCACGGGATGCACTAATGTACAAGTAACAATTCGCATAGAAGAGACTTGAAATAAAAGCCTCTCCTAAAGGTTACTTAGTCGAGAATTCGTCTATGTATGTGTTTTCGTTTATTTTTATTGGTGAATCCGTATCATGACTACGGATTCTAGTTCAATCTTGGAACATTTTGGGCAATGACATCAAAACAGAACGTATTCTCTCGTGTCTAAATTGAATGCATTTCTCCATTTTATTCCTTTTAGGGTTAGTAAGCTTTTGAAAAAGTTTTGTAGCGATCTTATCATTATTATAACTTAAGAAAATGTAAAAAACAAAAAAAAATTGCATTTTCGATTGTAGAATCTGAAATACAAAAATAATATATGATCATTTGCGATGAGCATCATTGTGTCACGAATTCCCCTTCCCCTTGGTTGACTTAGTGGTCAGAGGTCCTTCTATCCCATACAGGATAAGATTCAATTCTTGGGTTGATGGTCTATTTCTTGGAGAGAAAAAGGACAAAATAGTCTTTTTACCTAACCTATGAGAAGGTAATGGAAGAAGCGCCCTATGGTTTCTTCTACTTCTAATGGATTGTTGAAAAAATTAAAAATATTCATGCTTTAGATTTTCAGATTGGACACATGTTTTGGACTGCAGTGTAAAATATATTTATGAAATCTAAAAATATTATAAATTACGTAATTCGATAACAATTCATAAACCTAAGATATAATAAATTTTTGGATCAATTCGTATTGCGTTTCCAAATTTTGCAATCCAAAATAAATATTATACAGTCCTAAAATATCCACATTAAATAATATAAGAATAATGCCTTAAGATCTAAATTACTAAAGAAAAGGTAAAAAGTCTAGTAAAACATTGTGGTATCCTGAGAAAGAACAAAAGTTATCGATTGCATGGATAAACTCGCAAAGGGTTGCTTCAGTTCAGTTAGGATTTAACGGGAGAATTCTGCCTCTCATTGTTGATTTTATCCTTCATTGAGCATGTCTATAATTTGTACAACATAAGACAATTAAGAAATAGTTGTGTGAATAGTAAAGCTTTGTTATACATAAAAGCAACAATGCAAAGCTGCACTACTGATATAATACAAAAGAAGAGTATGAGATAATAACTACATGAGGAACAAAATGTCCCATTGATGAAAGAGAGTAGAAAGAATGGGACTAGGGAGGAAGAAATGACACCTTAACCATAAAACTATTTATGCCTCATTTTATAATCCACTCTGTATAGCAGCAATATACAACCTACTGCACTTTACACTACACACAACTTGTATCCAAACAAACTCAATAACCAATACATGTATAATCATTTCAGTTTTCAATCTAAAACATTCTTCAACTCTATAAAGGTCACTACTAAGACATCATTCCTCAAAAGATGCCCTATTAGAGAATAATGTAACGACCTTTGAAATACATACCTTTCACACAAAAATTTGGCGACTATGTATTGGACTGTTGCCCCAGTTATTCAGCTTTCAATCTCAATATCTCCTTAGCTGTTCTACGCCGGAAGTAAGGCATGTTTACCTACAAATGAAAAAGAGTATTTCACTTCTCAAACAATTTTAGTTATTCAAAATCCAATTGTATCAGCAGGATCTTCCATATATCTCAAACAATCTTAGTTCTTTAGGATCTAATAATGAATCAATTGGGTCTTTCAAATATCAAAATTCAGTTGGAATTTTCTGAGAAGTAAAGTCACATAATATTGATACTCAAGGGAACCAATTAACGCAATTAGAATCAGAGGGGTTAAACACACTGCGGTAACTAGGGGACCCAGTTGACACAATGGAAATCTGAATAATTATAATTGTACAATTATGATATCTGAAAGATAAAAATGTCACTAAGCTATACAAAACTTTACACGCCATCTCATGAGGCACGAAATAAGCATCATTGAACTTTTGATGCAGGTTGGGTTTAAATATTTGAAGAAATAAGCATCTTTACTTATCTTTGAAAAAAAAAACTATTCTTTCTTGAAATTTAAGTTTGAATCAAACATGTCTGGGTACGGTACTGTCAGAGTAGGATTTTTTCATGCCATGCACCATATGCAAATATCACCAATTTTAACAAATTTAAAATATTTCAGGCAATTAATTAAAGCAAATACATAACACAAGTCTGTGGCTACTAGGTTATTGATTTGGAGAGATTTAAAGCAAATAATTTCCGTTTCTTAATAAACACGAGTTATAAATGTTTAAATTTGACAAAATATATGGAAAATAAAAACTCTTATCCTGTTATAAATGAAACGCTCCATGTCCTACCTGGTCAAAATACAGCTCCAGGCCCCTGCTATAAAAGTCCACATATTTGATCATAAACACCCCACAATCACACCTGTTTAGATACGAAACAAAAAGTGTTCAAAAAGCATTCACCAAAAACTTATGCTAGCTTGAACCGTTCATAGTTGCAACAGATACTTGGGGCATGCAGAGGCAAAGAAGAAAAATAAGAATAAAAATGGAAAACTGTTAATGTCAAAATGCGACATCGTCGTTCCTTTGAAATTCTAATTAGAGAAGTTCATCCGCAGAAGTACACATAGAAAATATCTCAAAAATGCCGAAAACTTGTCCACCGAAACCATATTAAGATCGAGTTTCACTTTCCTAAATTAATCAATTGCCCTAATAAAAGAACACTCTACAGCATTTCCATACTATTGACGACTGATTAGTAACTAACACCAATGATTGACCTTTTAGAGGAACATAAGACTTAAACTTCCATGAAATAAGGCCCTGATGAATAGGCTTAAAGCCAATATATTTCACTTAATTTTATTAATCATTTAATGAAGAAACTTTTGTCCCTCTTATTAGTCTATTACCTTTTTCGTATGCACATTTGCTGTAGTATCTCCACAATAAAAGAGATAAATTGATATGCTCAAGGTACTTTGATCACAAAATTCTATTAGGCTCTTTATCTGTGAAAGATGGCATACTTGTGGGTTTCTTATTTTCAAAAATGTGTCAAGGCCTACAATTCACTGCATACATATGTTTTGAAAATCTGGGGGGAAATTCAATAAACTAAATGATCCCATAGAGTGATTTGCGATCAGAATACAAACCCATTTTTCTGAACAGGAAGGTCTTTCACAAATTCTTTTTTCCAGGTATTTACACCGATATCTTTTCCATTCTTGTCCTTTACTTCATCCGCAAAATATTTAGCCTGACAGACATCAATGAAAAATAATAAGTGAACTTAACAACAGCCAATTGTCATATAAACTAACGTTTTTCCTCAGTTCTTACAAAGTAAAGACATAAATATCAAATATCAAAACATTGTCACTAAAACTTAAACTAAAGACAGCTCTTGCTACAATGGCTACCTCTGGTGTTTTAAGTGTAAGGCACCAAAGGCTAGACAAAAGCCTGTACCTGACCAAAGCAGCGTGTTAAAAATTTAAAAATCAACAAGATAAATTGACAATGCGGGAAAAAAGACAGTTTTCATGTCACATAATTAAATTTGTTACTTATAGTATATTGAATGTCTATGCGGCATCCTTTGGAAATAGATTTATATCTACAGTGTATACAATTATAAATCAATTACCTAAATGTTTAAATTCATATGCCACATACACACTTCTAAACTGGACTAGGAATGGAATTTCAAATCTATTGATATAATTTAAATATGTCTTCCTCATCAAACCTTGATTGAGAACTTAATCAAATCACACACTTTATTGATATCGATAGGGTTCAATCAAATCACTCTAGCTCCAAAACACCTCACATTGCAAAAAAGCACAGTAAAAGGACAAAAATAAAATAAACAAAACAAACCACAAGTTTGGGTTTTCATGAAAAATTATTAAATAAGAAAATAAAAAATAGTTCCTACTTTGGTCAAAATTAGCATAACAGATCTTGGAATATGGAATTTACAATTAAATTACTTGAAAAAAAAAAATTACCAGCTTTTCTAGCACAGAACTATCCTCTCCTTTCATTGAGTCAAGATACTGCAATTTCTTATCTTTATTATTGATGACTGCCAAGCACCAATGTATCTCTTGATGGATAGGTACAAATATCTGGTAGTAACAATAAAGCAGGTGAAAGTTCAATACAAAAAAACAATCAAAATTGCTAGAAGCAAAAACAATTAGTTCCAACATAATTACTTTATCACATTCAAGTAAACTGTATCCCAATTTCCGTTGGCTTGTCCATCTTCTGACAGATTTGAAATCATAACCATTTGGGCCACTTATTAACTGCAATAACATTCAAAATAATAAACATCAGTGTCTGGTCAATATGACTAAATTACAAATATAATAAAATGCATATCATATTAAGACAATCTACTTTTTTCACCTGTGCTTTGGTTCATTATAATATTAATGAGTGAGTGCCAAACATAAAGAAATTGTCAATCAGGAGCACTATATATTGATAAAGTTGCACCTTGGTAGCAATGGCCAAAAGTTTGAATCTCAAAAGTGCCTTTTCACATACAAGTAATATAAAAGTATACGAAAGAAAGAACAGAGAGAGAGCACAGTTCCACAGTGTGCAAGTTAGCTGTAAACTCCACTAGAGTTGGCCACAAGCACACTTGGGAGGTCGAGGTCAGACAGTTGGCATCAAAGAGAAACGACAACAGCGTCATTTACCATTTAAACATGTGAGTAGAACATAAGACCAGATATATCGAAATGGAGCACATTTTCTGGCTGCCTTTGTCCATGGATCAGTTTGTCAATTAAACTGGTTGGTATGGTTACGCTTTTCAAACATATGTAAGTAAGGAAAGGCCAAACTATGCAATAATGAATATCTGCAGGCTAGCTTTTTCTTCACATCTACGCACACATGTAAACATGTTTGTATATAGCACAATATATAAGTTTTGGAGTATCAATCAACTAATGGTATACAAACATAAAAATTTCTAGTTTGAAACAAGATTCAAATGTTAATAGTTTCTAGGTCAACAGTAACCAATGCTTCAAAAGGAGGGAAATGCCCCCCTCGCCTTAGTAATGGTATGGTAATCAATCATATGAAAGCAGAATTGATTTTCTACCTCAACAACACTAAATAATCACGTGAAGAATTATCCTACCCTTTTGTAGAAAAAGGTATTGAAAAAATGACATTTCAGAAATTTATGTGACTGTCTTTGTTCCCTCTCCTTCAGCAAAGCTAAATACAAATTTATCACCTGCACAATAAAGGTACATGATCTATCACTGAGTTTCATGGTACCAAAATTTCAAATCATGATACAGTTAGATACCAAATTCTTCTCTACTTCAGCAACTCAACAAAGGGATAAACAAATAATAAAGCAAACAAATTTACCTCATCATTTAACCATCCAGTTGACCTAAGGCATTGAAACTTTTCTCCAGTAATCTCGATATTAGAATGCTCATGGGTAACCAAGATTGTCCAACTGCAAAAGCAATGAATACATTACAGATTATACTCAACCTCCCACATATAGCCAAATCATAAATTCATACCGGTTGGCAGAGAAGGCACGCTCAACCTCATCTTCTTCCTCACTACTAAGAGCAACAAATGGTTCTTGCAGCGCTTCTGATTCCTGTAAATCATAGCAACACACAGGGTAAATTGACACTAACATGTATCCTGCCTCTCATTCCTCAACCAACCAGACCAACTCAACTTACACATTAGTACTAATACTTAAAGTAACTTCCGTATTAGGTTTCAATTTTCCATTTCCACTAATAACTGCAACCAGTTGTCACACTTTACGTTCTTCAATTTTCCAAAATTCATACTAAAAATGGAGAAAACAACCAAAAAAAAAATCTGTCAACCAGAAACAAAATACAAACAAGGACCCCGTTCTTATTCATTCGGAAATAAAAATTAACCATTTCCATAAACAAAACACACCCCACAAAAGATGATTGATTGCTAAATGCCAAATAAGTAATCATAATCACCTCATCCAATTCCTTCTTCGGTCTCAACAAATTAAAATGGTCCCTGCGCTTCTCATTCAGGTCAATCTCAAAATTCAGCCTCTGAAATGTGCCATTTCTCCTCCCAACATCCTCAAGCAACTTCTTATACGCATGAACACTTTCAACATCAAGCTGCGTCTCAGAACCCCACAACTTCCCTCTACTCGCTACCTTCAATTCCGCATTCCTCAGCTCCGAATCAAATGATAACGTCGACTGCGACTGCTGCTGAACCCTAAACTTGTCACCGTCACCATGCGGCTCTTCCACACTCGAATCCGCACAAGGCTCATCACTCTCCGCGTCCACTACAATCACCTCCTTCCCCTTCTCCACTACAGACCTACACTTCTCCAACGTCGAACGCTTCGCCTTCTCGAACTTAGTGATCAGAGCGTTCCCCATGGCATCGCCGACGCGAATGCTAACCCTAGCAGCGAGTGGAAATTTTGTCGGCCGACACGGCGCGTGAACCTCCCTCGCCAACGGCGCGGAAACCTGCGGATACCGGGAGAGTCGCGCGACGGCACTGGTGGCGGAAGGAGCGGGTTTGGTAGATAATTTGGAGCGTTTACGGGAGGAATCTGAATTGGTGAGGTTCACGTTCATGCATTCTTCGGTACGCTTGCGGTTGGTGGTCATCGCACCCATTGATTGATCGAATTGGAAACGTACAGTGATTGAAGCATGTCCACCGCGTGAATTTGGGGAATTAGGGTTTCTTCTGCTGAAAATCTTAAACCGTAAACAATTTTCGCGGGGTTACGGAGTGAGTGAGAGTGAGTATCGTTTGAATGAAGGGAAGCTTCTGTTCTGTCTCTTCTCTGAAAGGGTTAATTAGGTTTTAATTTAGGGAGAAGATTGAAATTGAGTTGTTATATTTTAGAACTCTAAATTTGGTATCACAGTGAGATTTTTTTTTTTCAAACTCATATATATATATATATATTTATATATATATATATATATATATTCTCATTATATTACAAAATGCATGTATTATTGAATCAGGTAAAAAAATTTTAAATATGCGTGATATTATATTAATAGGTGATAATATTATAATATTATTAAATTTATATATATATATATATATATATATATATATATATATATATATAAAAAAAAAAAAAAAAAAAAAATATAAAAAAAAAAAAAAAAAAAAAAAAAAAAAAAAAAAAAAATAAATAAAAAAAATAAATATATAAAAAAAAAAAAAAAAAAAA
>Ga0214543_1007617_pt1 | contig 18394 bp, 12 predicted proteins | sample CNSS2metaG_FD_160094 | JGI IMG/M metagenome (GOLD analysis project Ga0214543, IMG submission 160094) | Root nodule microbial communities from cowpea collected in UCLA plant growth center, Los Angeles, California, USA - CNSS2 | ecosystem: Host-associated > Plants > Roots > Nodule | place: USA...
ATGGGTATGGGTATGGGTATAAGAAAATACCCGTTACCCGGTGGGGATGGGGATGGGTCAAAAGTTGTATACCCGTTGGGTTTGGGGATGGGGATGGGGATGAATTTTTATTATGGGGATGGGGATGAGATCATGATACCCGTACCCGCCCCGCCCCATTGTCATCCCTACACATCACGACTTCAGCATGTACATAAGTCCTTATTATAGGCTGGATGTCGTCATGAAAGTATATGAAAATTTATTTGGCAAGTTAAGACATGAAGAATATTGGCCAACATACCAAAGGCCACAGGTTTGGCCTCATCCTGCCACAAAAAGAAGTGTGAGGGGTCGTCCTAAATCAAGTAGAATTAGGACTCAAATGGACATTAAGGAAAGAAGACAATCAAGAAAGTGTTCCTATTGTAGAATTGAAGGATACACAATAAATCATTGTCCTAATAACCCTACACTTAGATGATCCACATCAAACCACTTTGTTTATGTTGTACTTTTAATTGTGTTCAATAAATTTATACTTGATTCAATTCAATGCTACATCTTTTCTTATTATCTTTTATTGTTACTTATTTTACATAAACCAAAAACAAGTAACAAAATTATTTAAAATACAATAATGAAATGGTTTTAAATTATTTTAGTTATTTCCTTATTTTTAAATTATTTTTTACAAATTTTCAATGTTTATAATATACAAATATTTAAAATTATGCAAAATTAAAAGATAACTATAATTTCAATATTTATAAACATCAATTCAAAATAATTAATACTACACAAATTATAAAAAAAAAATTAAATTGACTTTAATATTTTCAAATTACACATAAAATAACTTACTACACAATACAAAATCTACTTTATAATCAACAAATTCAAAAAGAGAAAAAAAAATTATTTATTTTTCATTTTTTCAAATAATACCTAAAATAATTAAAAACATAATATTAAATATATTTTTTTTAAAAATAATTTTAACCTCTAATGCAACATTTTTCACACAAAAAATTAACTCTTAAATGTATTTTATTAAAAAAAATCAAAAATCTTAATTTTTATTTATTTAAAAAAAGGAAAAAAATAAATAAAAAACCTAGTTCAAAATTCGGGTCCAGGGAACCGAATTCTGACTGGGATTCCAAAGAAAAACTTTTTGTAGGCTAGAATTCATGTCCCAGAAGACCGAATTCTCACCTACTAACAAAACCGTGCTATCCAGATAAATCATGGGTAAAAAAATCTTTCAACCTAAGTTAATAAGGCAATTTGAAACTCGATTGTACTCTTTGCCCAACTATTGTAACTAAATGAAATGTCTTCTATAAATCAACTCATTCATATATAACTTAATTTTACTTTATAAAAATACTTCTTAGTAAACACTCATAAAAAAGCTTGTATCTAATTGTTTCAAAGTCATATGGTTGATTTGTTTACAAGCTTCATAAAGATTTATGGTAATTTAATGTTGTTGGATTTAATCTATTGGAAGTTATATCAAAATGTCATTGTAGAAAGTTGGCGTTGGCGCCAATCTTTTGTTTCATTCTGAAAAAAAATATTTTAATGTCAATCATTTTGAATTTATTTTTTTACTCAAGAAATACTTATAAATTTTACTATGAATACTAATTTTTAAAAAATTCTTATCAACTTTTCTACAAAATATTTTGCACAAAATTCTTACCAAATTTTCTGCACTTTTACTTAATATTTATTTATGTTTTTATTTGAATTTACAGGTTAAAAAAAAGTTCGTTGATTTTTAAACTTTTTCATGCATATTTTTCTTAAAAGAAATTTTGACAAATAAGTTTTATAATATTTTAATAAAATTTGGCAGGAAATCTACTATGTATTTATAGGATTTTTTTTATGAACATTTTTTTCGGAGAAAAATATTGTAGGTATTTTATTAACTTTTTTTAATTCATTAGCTTTATATATTTAAACATGTAAAACATTTTTAAAATATTCTTAATCTTAAAAGTTTATTTAACCAAAATTATAATCTTTACTTCTACTTTAAATGTTTCTTATGCAAAAAAAGTGTAATGAACATTGAGTTGACAGATAGTTCTAACAACAGATTTCGTTACTTATTATGTAATAAGGCTTAAACCAATTGATCAACCAAAACCAAGATGTTTGGGATTGCTATACATATTTATGGTGCATCCTATTAGACATCGATTTGTGGTTTCCACTGCCATGTTACCTAAACAACATTTTATTTTGCGCAAAAAGTGTATTGTAAGTAGGCACTTTATGAATCTTGAGTTGACACTTAGTTCTTACAACATATTTGATTATTTGTTGTATAATAGGACTTAAATCAAGTGATCACCAAACCCAAGATCTTTGAGATTCCTATATACCAAGTACTTTTGGAAATCTAGAATTAATTATATTTTTGACAAGTTTGATAAATACAATTTATATAAATCAACTTGAATATGAGTGTTAAATATGGTAAGATATAGTTATATATTGTTAATTACAATATTATGTTTTAGTTACAATACTATGTGTTCAGCACAAATTAAAAATTCATCATGTCTATCTTTTATTTTAAGAAAACGCAAAGAGAAAATTACGGTTATTTATTTGAGTCATCCATTCGGCTGTGTTTTTACATGCCTTGAAGACCAGAGCAACACAAAATATAATTATCATGAAGAGACATGATTATTAATCTTGCGAAAAGCCAACCCACGATCTATGGTCGAGCTTAGTCACCTCCTTTCTCATGTACAAGCTTTTAAAGGAGATGTTTGAGGGAGTGAGTCCCATCTCGACAAGGGTTTTAATACATACAAGTATAACTATTGGAAGACATGTTTGAACATTAAATTATTTACTCAAAATTTACCAACAATTACATTGTAATGTTTACAGGAAGGTTGATGTTACCTAACATACATGAATTTCCGAGAGATGCAGCATTTACACGTATACAATTAGCTTTTTCACGTTCCGCGTTATATATCTATGTCTGTATCAATCAAGGGCAAAATCTGACTGAGCAAGGCCATTTTTCTCCCACAGCTTCTGATCATGTCTATGCTCTTTACTCCTGATAAAACATAAGAAAATATAATAAAAATAACCAAGAGCCATATAAATATATACTTTTTTTTTTCCAAACTCATTAAATAAGCTCACATAATAACTATTAATTATCATGTACCTCAGGAGGATGAACAGATGTGGTGGATATCACTTCTGTAGGAATCATAGACTCGGAGCTTTTTGCTTCTGATTTTTCATTTGAAAATCTATTGATCACAAGTCTATGTTAGAACAAATGCCAACTTTCCACATGAAAATGCAGGAAAAACTAGAAGCTTTCTTAGTTTTAGACAGCTAAAATCAATCAGCCTTGGAATTCATTGAGCAAGCATTGACAGAACCAGGCGAATTTGCTAATTGATATTAATGCAAAATCTCCCCCCTTCCTCCCCAAAGAAAATAAAATAAAATATTCTCAAAACAATTAATTAGAGCCATCGTACGTATTATCTAGGAGAATAATGTGCAGCAGGCAGATAGTATTTTTACCTCCACCAGTTCTGCTTGCCATTATACAAGGGAAACTACTATGCAGAATTCATCGCTCAAAACTCAAAAAGCACACGAAAAAAAAAAACTAAAGTGTAAAGGCCAATCTTAATTAGATCCAATTTCACCGCAATTCACAACAGCATCAGATGGAAATTCAAAAAGCATAGCATGAATTTATTAATGCTCAAACTTTGATGAGTAGTAATTCAAAACAAATCCAGATTAACATACGTTGAAAGTATGGTCACCCAAACAAGCTCTACGGTATCCACCCAAAGAAGTCTTTGCTCAACTGGTATCACACCATAGGTTATGAGATGTGCAAATGGCCACAGCTTCCAACCTGCCTGTGTACGACAATATAAGAAAATATTAAAGTTTCAAATAGCAACGTCCGGTACAGGTATAAGCCAAATAAATAAATAAATAACGATGCTTGTCAAACACACTAACTAAGTATGTGGTAGTGGTACACAGCGCTAATATAGGGTGCCCGTGTTCAAGGTTGATCTCAGAAAAATAATGATTTAAATGAAACAAATATGAAAAGCCAGAGGATCTCTCACCGTCAACATGGGAAAGAACGTAGCCTTCAATTCATTTAAAATACTGATAGGCGGATCAAGACGTAGTATTGCAACAACTGTATAATATATGCTGTTCCAAACTGCTGACCAAGCAGTTTGATCAAAGACAACTTTAGCAGGAACCACCCACCATTCTTTGTAGGGAAATAGGTCCTGTTTAAATGAAAAGTTGCTTAGTCCATCAACACAGAAATTCCAAGAACCAAACCGAAAAGGAAAAAGGAAATTATCATTATGCAATACCTCGCAAAAATGGTAATAGTAATGAGAAAGAGAACCATGAAGAGTAAAACCAACAATCCCAGATCTGAACATCCGGGCCCGGTCAAACTCAAACAGAGGTTTTCCTTCAAAGCACTGCAAAACCAGGAATTGTTAGATGACAATGAGCTATCTTTCATTTTCTATTTTTTGACTTACACTGTGAACCTTTCTTTTTTCACAAAATTGCAGTCAAGAAGAGTACAAATAGCGAGCAGAAACTCACCTGTGCAATCCAGTCCCCAACAGAGTAAACAATCCCACTAATCATCATCTTGGCAAGAACAGGATTTGTCTTAAGAGCTTCCTCATAAGCAGACCAGTTGTGCTGAGGTGCATATCTTAGTATCTCATAGAGCGTCCATCCCTATATGATATCGAAAATCACAAGCCATAGAAAATCATGAAAACCTCAACCCAAAACGCATAGACATAATATGTAAAGCTTTCTATACTATCATCTAAATACACACCACGATGTAAGTTAAGTAAGTTTGTTCATTTTTAAAATAACTGTAAAGTTATAAATAGTAAAAAAACCAACAAATCTTACAGACAGTTTTTTAGGTGCTTTTGATAGGGTTCCCCAATCAAAGTTTCAGTTTCAGATTCATAATCTTCATAATAAAGGTTTCAATTAAATGTCATTAACGAGGTCAAGCTTCTAATTCTGATAGTAGATTTGCAGTAAACACTCCTATGAAACTACTGCAACTAAGTTTCATCAGTTTGTTAAACTAATCGAGTGCCAAGTTCCTCTAAACTTACCAAATACGCGTGTTCATGTGAAGAAGAAATAACTACTTCATTTTCTCACAACTAATAAATAATCAATCAGTATTTCTTAACATAATACAAATTGGATTGAAGATAAGCACGTATCTTCGTTCCACGTTTTCACTTACATGCCAGTAATCACTATCAATGGTGAGAAGCTTGGTGACGGCGAAAGTACCAGCGGCAAGCACAATCGTAGCGTTGATGGTTCTATCAATCAGCTTCTCCTCGTCCTCCTCGCTCTCACTCCCAACCAAGGCCGAAGAAGAGGGCGCAGAGGAAGAAGAAAATCCTTCCAACGACAACAAACCATCATTGGCTCCGAATCCGTTCACCTGAGTCACCAATTCGCCGTCAGCGCCATCAATCTCGACGCGACTCACCAACACTCCCTCCTGCTGGTCCGTAATATCGTTGCTCTGCACCGATATCACGTCGAACTCCTCCCCCGCCGCGCTTGCCGCCACCGCGCGATTGTTTCCCGAGAAAATGCGGCTCCGAGAAAATCTAGGAAAATCGTGCGCGCCGGCACCGGCGAAGGATTTGGTGTGAGGAGCCTTCAGCTTGGGCTTGGAAATCGACGGCAAGAAGGCGCGGGGAGCGACGGTGCTATGGACAGAGGCCATCACCGCACGTGGTCGAGTAGCGAGTGGCGAGTGAAAACGACGCTGAATTACTTCTCCAAGTTCGGGAGGCGCTGAACGCGCGCAGCTGTTGTCGTTTAGTGGTGCGCTTCGGAAAACACTGCGAGAAAGGGATGATGTTATAGTATTAAGCAGAATGTAAGGTACGTAAGTTTTGATTGGTCCTCTGATTCATGGAGGCTGTGGAAGAACAGTGTCCACATAAAGTCGTTGATCCATTTGATATCACCAAAAAAAAAAAATTAAAAATATATAAGGTCCATTCGTAGTGTTTTTAATATTTTTCTATAGGAAATTCAAGAATAATCATAATACAGAGCATTAAAAATGTCTAAACTTTTATCTTGTCTTTTATCTCGAGAATCTCTAGAATCAGAATCTCTCTAGTCCAGTTAGGACGTAATTATGTGGGCCTCTGAAACAAAGTCCAGGAACACATTTTCATGGGCCACAATTGGGAGTCTGTGATTTATCAGATCCACACGACTTTGAGGCTATGGGTTTACGTCAACTACAATAGAACCTCGATCTTGCACAATGCTTGCATAATATATAAATGCAGAAGCAGACAAATTGTGATGTTTCTGTCATGGATAGCTGGTGTTAGGTTTTACGAATTTTGTTGAATAATTTTAATACCATACATAAAAGCCATTCAAAATGCAAGGTTCTAGCAAAATATGCAACAGATATTTTTGTTTGGTATTAAAAAATGATTTATTATTTTCGTAACATAATTAAGCAAATGAATAATTTGAAGGTGACGTTTTCATGTCGTGTCCAACCACGTATATCAATTAATAGCATGTGCTCTTGATCAAAACCTGAACGAAAAACGATAAAGTCCATTTTTAGTTATTGTTTCTTACCAATAATTTGTTCATAAAAGTATGTTTAAATTAAATGAAAAAAAAAGGCAATTTTTTTCACGGAGATGACAATTTTACCACCAAACTGGGTTTACTTTGACACGTTTTAGAAATAAATGACAAAAATCAATGTTTTCAAAAGAGTTAAAACGATATTTTATTTTTCATATTGAAGAGGGACAGAATAAATGTTTAGGCCCTGGATAAAATTACTAACAAACACATTCAATAAAAAGAATGTTCACGTGCCTCTTAAAAGCTCCCAAAGGCTTAAATAATGAAATAAAAAAAACTTTTAGAGTTGTTCATATCCCTAGTTGCTATAGTTAATTTGATACTTTAGACTTTGTAAGTTTGTCATAAAGTACTTTGAACTAGATCAGACCAAAACATCCTCATCGTTTGTATCCATATCGATGGGTTAGCAATAATAAAAAAATTGCGAAAGAAAGAGAATAAATGTATTTCATTGAATAACATCAAAGCATACATAGTGAGATTATAATATAAAAAATTAGATGAGAGTATTAAATTTTCAAATCATAATGAAATTATATATTAACGTGATCAAGAGTTTAATAATATATGTATTAAAAATATATCTTATTTATATATCAGATTATGGTCTAACCTACAATATTATTAGAGAGTTTAACAAGTAGTTTAATAAAAAGTTTTTTCCAAATTCTTCTTGAGACAATTTAATCTATAGTTATTTTTATAATTCTTCAACTTAGCTCTAAAAAGAATTCCTCTTCATTACCATTATTCATTCGCAATTGAAAAAAGTAATGATCTAATGAAGAATCTACTTTTATAATTATGACTTTTCGTAACTCAATAGCATTTCTAATGAAGTGCAATTTTATATCAATATATTTTGGTTCTCTTCTCACTATAGATTTGATGATCAAATAATTGTATGGTACTTTGTTTATCATTGTGAATATTTTAAAGCCTTCTAATGAACATGTCCATGGTCCACCATAAATATGCTAACTTTACTAACATGTGTCAAACCTGGTCTATATTACAAACCATCTCACACATGATGTTCCTTCTCCATATGGTACTAATCTTAGTAGAAACTAGGAGACTATAGGTTTTACTAAGACTTTTCCCTATATGTGCTAGAAGTTGCGTATCTTTTATTAAATGATCCCGAGGAGTTAGATGGTCTAGGAATCTTAAGAAGATTTTACTAGACCATTCTTCACAAATCCTCACCTAGATTAAATGTAAATCTTTTTAGCAAAACTCAGTACCTACCACTAAGCTCAATTTAAGCTTAATCACCATCACCTTTACAGAACCTCGAGCAATATCCTTTGTTGCAAAATACAACTTTATGTCAATGTGTTGCATCATTTCATTGTATACTTCATTACTGAATAATGGTATAACATTGTTGTTGTCACAATAGATAGTGACAACCTGGTCTTCCACCTTCAACTTATGGCTAGACTCCATATCTATAAGGCTTCCTTCACTGGTTTCATCATGACGATATATTTTGCTTCGGTGATTGACAAAGCCACTACTTTCTACAAAATATTTTTCTAACTTATTGTAGTACCGTATAATGTATTTCGTCGAGGCCGACTTAACTGAATTCGACCGAATTTAGGCCTTAGCCACTTAGGTTGAATACGACCAAATTTTGGTCGCAGGAAGCTCAGTCGAATACGGCCAAATTTTATTTTGGGGCCAACTCAGCCAATGCGGTCAAATTTGGATCAAGGTCAACTCAGCTAAATACAACCAAATTTGGTCCAGGACTGACTAGGCCAAATTTTGATTGGTACCGACTCAATTGAATTTGACCCAATATGGCCAAATTTCATATAGGTCTGACTCTACTGAATACGACCAAATTTGGACTGCACCGACTTAACTAAATCCGACCAAATTTGGACTAGTACATCTCGACCTTTAGCCTAATCCAACTAAAATTTAAATTGAAGATTTAGGTTGGATTTTTTGGATTATCCATATTTGAAATTTTGGATTTAGAGAATGGATATCCAATCCATAAAATAAATAAAATGTAGATTAGATTGAAATTTAGGTCCAATAAATTAAATTTTAAATGAATTGGATTTTTAATAAAATGGATCTTAAATGGACTAGATCGGAGAAAAAGTGGATCGAAAATGTTGTGGTGTCTAAGCACCCAGTGTAGTTTGAGTCAACATAACCTTTTATAGGAGCGTCTTTGGCATATCGTCTAATTTTACCATAAACTAATACTTTTCAAACGATCCCTTCAAACAATTAAAAATCCACTTATAAATTATTAGTGAGCTCACTACAGATATGACATGAATCTACTAATACTACTACAAAGTGTGTGAATCTTGTATCACAAAACCTTCTACTTCAAAGTGTGTGAATCTTGTATCAAACAAATTTGTTATTGTATAAGCGAAAAACACTTTGTGCACTTAACTTAGAGACAGGTTATGTACTTCATACTACACATAGGGAGTTATGTACTTCATACTACACATAGGGAGAGTTCAGTGGATAACATTAAGAGACTTTGTATATTTTTCCTTGAGAGATCTTGTGTACTTGGATAACTAGAAGTGACTTTGTGTGTTCAATTGTAAGTCATAAATGATAATAATAATACACCTAATTTCTTTTTACTAGTGGAGCTCTTTATTGTTTAGCTTTGGAAATTTGGAGCAACATCTAATAAATTGTGTATTAGTACTTTGTTTCTATACTTATGCATCATCTATTGATTATCCCCTTATAAAAAGGTTGTGAAAAATATTCATAAAAATATCATATGACCCACGTTTATGATGAAAAACATTTGCAAAAGGATTTTTTAACATGTTTTTATATCATCTTTATTCACCCTCTCCCCCTTCTAGAACTAACATATGATTCAAGTTCCAATTTCATCTTTATATTAGTTAACTATAAAGATATTAGATACATGCAAAAGTAAGAACAAAACACACATTTCTTCTCATTTTATAACATAGATACAACTATATAATTGAATCTAAAAAACATTATCCTAATCTAAAACTCATCAAATGTCTCAAGAGAAACTTTTCTTGATTTTTATCAAACGTCTCATGTAACATCCCGGTCGGATATTACTAATTTAAGTAATAAAATTAAGAAATATGATGAAAACCTCATTTATTATACTTCGCTTCCCAAAAAACGCGGGAAATTTTTAAACATTTATTAGTCGGAAGTTATCCAAAAATCCATAATTTATGAAACTCCAATATAATATCCAAATTCACAAATCAGTAAAACACTGTTTACAAAGTTCATAAAAACAATAGTGATAAAACTCTAGTAAAATCTTTTCCTAACTAACCCTCTCTCTGATGCTATGCCTCACCAGCACCACCTGCAACATCATCTGCTCCCGTATAACGCATTACACGATCATCGCCAAACACAAGTAGATAGGGTGAGCTCATAAACAGTTAACATAAAAGTTAATAAAAAAAACAAGATACACACATCTATTTTATTCTAGTTAATTCTTGGTCAAGACCTTAATCCCCAAGGCTTTTCAACCTTCACAACACACAAATAGTTAGTCTCGGATTCAGGGTTTATGATGCTCACACGAACCTGCCCGCTCGTGGTCCTGCCTCTACGAACCTCCCCGCTCGTAGTCCTGCTCTACGAACCTCCTCGCTCATAGTCCTGCTCTACGGACCTACCCGCTCGTAGTCTAACACACGTGATCCACCAGCTACGTACCTCCCCGCACGCAGTATCTCTCAAGTGTGAGCACGGAACATACGAACCTACCTCACTCGTACCCCCACACGAGAGTAATAGGATATGAACCTCCCCGCTCATATCATCACGTGTTCACCACCATCCATGAACCTACCCGCTCATGGCACATCATCCCCTGATCCAAGTCTTACATCACAACATGATAACGAAAACAAGAAAGCACACTACGCTACACAAGGTACACACTCAAGCTGGTCTTAGGGATTCCAATGCTTCCACGAACATGCCTGCTCGTGGTCCAACTCTATGAACTTCCCCGCTCGTAGTCCAACTCTACGGACCTCCCCGCCCGTAGTCCAACACATGTGATCCACCAACTACGAACCTCCCCGCTTGTAGAATCTCTCAAGTGTGAGCACGGAACATACGAACCTCCCCGCTCGTATCCCCACATGAGAGTATTAAGATATGAACCTCCCCGCTCATATCATCATGTGTTCATCACCAGTCATAAACCTACCCGTTCATGACAACATCAAGCATATCCCAGAGCAGGACCAACACAACAAGTCATGCAAAACATATCACAATGCACCATGTCACTACACCATCACCTAGCGCAGCATAAGTATTGCTAGGCGAAATGGCAGTACAGACCGCCTAACGGTTCAACATCACCGTCGGGCGCCACAAGACATCCCTATTTCCTACTATCGCCTGGCGGTCCACTCTACACTGCCAAGCGCCACACTAGTAATGTGATACTACTAGTTTTAGGTACTCTAATTCATTTCCTACCATTCACCCATTCAATTCTCAAACATCCAGAAATCAACATACACATTCATATATTCCAAATTACAACATCACAACACATATGCATCTTTCAAGTATAAGCACACATTCCTCTCTTTTATATTCATATGTACTTACCTCTTAAATCAATTCCAACACACACTTTATTTTCCCTTTCTCATTTTCTCAACCCTTTGCATGCTTACAACAATTCACATACCCCACATAAGACACAATCAAAGCTATATACTTATTCTGCATGCTCTCACAATTCCATTACATTTAAGGTATGATTATCATGCTCCCATACTTCCCCAAAACCTGTCATGATCATGCAACACTCGATCATAGTGATATCATCAATAGTGGCATTTTTTTCACACACTTATAACATCATACATTCGAGCTAACATATATAAGTTCATATATTCAACATGTCTTAGCAAGCACTACCAAAACATATTCATCAATCACACATCTATATATTTATATATATACATTCACCAATCAAGGCCATACCAGCACTTGAGAACACTTAATCATCCATTAGTAATCATACTATTAGGGAATTCAAACAACCAATCATGTGTGACATATAACTCTAGATACTGTTCTGTAAATCAAATCTCCACCGTTCACATTGAAAAACTACATGTTATGGACCACTTGTCAAAATTTCACCTAAATCGGACAGTTAACGAACTGGGAAATGCAGTTTTACGAAAACTGCGCGAACTAGAAAAATAGTGGCGCCTAACACCCAGAAGTGAAGAAGGTGGCGCCTGGCGGGACTATACTAGCGCCAGGTGGTTCCTGTTCCACGAAAAGTACGTAAAACAGCGTTTTTCGTGAATCAGAGCACCATGCCTTACTGGTATGGCGCCTGGTGACCAATGGGTTGCCGCCAAGCGGTTCCTGCTGTTCCAGGAACCCAGAAATCCTCCTCGCACCTACGAACCTTATTCCAACCCCTACAATTCTAATTCCCTTCGATTTTAGACTCCATACTCATAGCTCAAGTGTTTAGGTTTGCAATTTATTTCATACAACTTCCAATTCCATTTTGATTACAACACATAATAGTCACATACAATACACACCAATAAATTTCCAAAAGTCGCGATGACTCTTGTGTCAAACAACATAAACAACCAAGAACAGCTTCACGCTGCCTGGCATAAATACATGGCCCGCCAGGCAGTTCATAACAGAACCCAGTAATTAGGTCACTCCTGATGCGTTGCCTAACGGCATCCTTATGCTCGCCAGGCGGTTTCTGGGCAAAAACCCAGAAAATTACGAAAAACAGTGCAAAAGCAAGGGAAAATCCATGCAATCATATTATGGCAAGGCACATTCTTTCATACACATTACAGAATACGCAAAATAGCTCCCCTTACCTGGAATTCACGCTCCAATTGGTCCTCTAGCCCTTGTCCTTATGATGTCCAAGAGTTTCCCTTTTCTTCTTCACACAAAACTCAACTCTATGGTTAATTGTTATTCAAAGCCAATTATGGCTATTCTCTATCTTTCTTGGCTGCCACTTTTATGGCTATGCCTTTTCATTACCATGCAAAAAGAGAAACTTAGCCAAAAAGGAATTAAGTTTTGTTCTTAGCAAGGTTTAAACTCGCAACAACTTAATTGTCAACTCAATTGCTCAACCAATTCAACCAATCATGTTTCATGATAATTCCTAAAATTTTAGGATTACATTATCACGTCTCACATTCAAATATACATTAAAATAATACACAAGTTAGAATAACATAAAAATGACATACATAGGACTTGAACCCAAGTCCTTTCACATAATTAAGTACTCCAAATCACTTGAGCTAGTACTATTCAACATCATAGTACTCTGCATTAAGTTCCTTAAAGACTCATATGACCCGCATTTAATAAATAATTATTTAATTAATTATTTAAATTTCTCGAGTCTTACATCTCAAGTTACAGGTAGTCTCCTCTAGGTGTCCTTATAAGAACACTATTTTGATGTCCACTTGTTTTAACTCCAAATTATAAACATAAAATTCTTACTAAATAGTGTTTTATCACAAATTAAAAAATTCTTATTATACTCAAACCGCTCCATTAGTATAAAACTTTTCGGCACCAGCCTTCTCTTGAATATTTCTACCTTTATATATGATATTTCTTCCTTTTTCTTAAATTCTTATTTGCATCTAACCACCTTCTAATTTTTTAGGTGGCTCCACAAGATTTATTTCCTTCTTCTTTTTTTTTTAAATTCATTTTTGGCATCATTATATATTTTGACATCTTAATTATGCTAATATCTCAATACACAACAATCATTTTTCATCACATGTAGAAATTTAGTAAAAGTCAAAAGAAAGAAATAAAGAGAACATGGGAGTTTCAAACCAAATCCATGTAATCGAAAAAACAAACAAAAGTAAAAGAGTTAAACAACTCCAAACGTAGGAAACTAAAATCTAACTAGACGAAATTTTATCATACCACTTATACAAAGGTGGCATTTTTCTTCAAAGATTCAAGTTCTTAATTCATAGCATTGTATCATTATTGACCTTTTGTACTCCCATGTTCCCCCTGAAGTTCATTGGCTTTGAATCATCTATCTTTACAATTGCATTAAAAGCATAACAAGTGAGATCAATATACTTAAACATCTATGTTAGTTTGATCGTCATTCACTCCTTATCACACATAAGCTAATAATCTAAGCACAAGTTAAAATGTTTTAGTCTTCCAAAGTTAAAAGTTAGTAGTTGACACTCGTCTTTTGATTAAAATCAAGTTTTCTACTTGTTTTTCTCTAGATTATTACATATAATCGCTATTTGCACATCATCAAATTCGATACCCCTTTTTATAAAACATATTTTTCTTTATCTTCCAAAATCTACAAACTTATACTCATTCACTTATTTAACATATCCAATGAAAATCCACTTTTCTTTTTATGCTTCCAACTTATTATTTTTGACATATGCAAAGACCAATGTGACAAACTCCCTCCTGTTGGCATAATTTGTAGGCTTTCAATTGTACATCACCATGGGAGTCTTAAAAAATGTACAAGTATTTATTAGACAATAGTATTTGCAACACCACTTTAGGTCTTATGCAAACCAATCTTAATAATATAGACCTCCCTCCCTCTAGTGTTATTTTATTCATCCTTTTAGCAAAACCATTTTTGTTGTGGCATGCCTATGAATGTCTTATGCCTCCTTGTTCCTTTTTTTTCTTTTGCAAAAGTTGTTAAATTTATCTAAACAAACTTTAATCCATTATTAGTTTTAAGCACTTGAAGTTTTATTGCCTAATGAAGCAAGGTTTATCACTCATTAAATCTCTGAAAAATTGCACTTTTACTTTTACGTGTAAATTCAATAAAATTGGACCATAAATATCCCTTTGTATCTGTTTTGAAAATGAGATTGACTCACTTCTAATTTTTTTGGCGATGGTCTTATTATCAACTTTTCTTTGTGAATGTATAGTACATGAGAACTCATTAGTCTGAAGAAGTTTTTTGACTCTTAAGTGTGTGTGTGTCCACATGAATTTTTTAACTTTTTTTTCACATCATAATATATAGATCTAGGATGACCCAACTAATCATGCCAAACAAGAAATTCATTTTGATTCGTAAACTTCTAGTTTACCATGAGATGTATTTTAATTATACTAATATATGCGTAGTACAAACCATTCAATTGATCATGCTAAACAAGGCATTTATTTTGATTTGTAAACTTTTGGTTTACCATGACATGAATCTCAATTGTACTAATATATGTATAAACCATAAGAGAATGTTGATAATTTCTCCAATACACATTATTTTTTACTCAACTCAATTCTAGTGATATAAAAATATTTCATATGTTCTTATTGTTTGTCTCAATATGATATCCATTTGGACAAATATCCTTGAAACTTAATAAGTTCATATTAAATTTCTCAGTAGAAGTATAACAGCTCTTATGGAGCCTTCAAATATATTTGTTTTACTAGAAAGAATGCTAACATTTACTTCTCGCATTACCAAACAAGATAAAAATTTATTACTCTTGAGAATTGTATGAGTTGTTGCACTATCAATAAGACACATATCCTTATCATTAGTGTTAGTGCCAACATTAATTCTTCATATAAACATAAATGTCAATATTAGATATTATGTAAGAGGAAAAAAAATATTTAGAGGATTTTATTGATCAAGAAAAACTTATTATAAGCAACATGAACCATGAAACAAATATAAAGCATTGTCTTAAAATTAAGAACATAGTATGAGAAAATCTATTTGTTCACACTTCTACCACAAATGAGATGATCAATGCTTCCATTTGGTTTAGCAAAGAAAATAACAATATCAAGATGAGTAACATCCATATAGCCATAATCAGAATCACCATCTTCATAAGCGAAATGTGTTTCTATGTTCTTCTCATTATTTTTTAAGATGCTTTGGTGTACGACAAGTACAACTCAAATGACTTTTACCACCATAATGATGACTTATATTCTCATCTTATTTGTCATTATTTTCACAATTTTCTTTTCCCTTTTCACATTATTGTTCCACTTCTGGTGATAAAATGTGTCTTTGAAATTTCCTTTATGACCATGTCCATCATCACTATCATGACCACGAAAATATAAATCAAATGTTGTTGCATTCACTTTTGAGAATAGAGTAGAACTAATTGGGCAGGTTTCGTGATTTTCTATAAAAAACTCATTGTTTTGTTCAGCCACAAGAAGACATCAAATAAATACATAATATTTATGAAATCCTTTTTCACAATATTGTTGTTCCAGGAACAAATTAATTGCTCAAATGATTTTTATATTTCTTTAATGGTATCACCAAGACCCATTGTATATAAATATATTTCAACATTCAATATCTAATACAAACAATTCTTCCTCGTAATATCAAGGGTCACAAATTCAAAATTTACAAGGTTTGACATGTTTAGAACTAGCACATAAAATAATAGTAATAATAATAATAATAATAATAATAATAATAATAATCATAATAAAATAATAATAATAAGACAGAGATGAATATTGATAAAGTCAAATCATTCTTATGACAAAAATAAGAATATAAGATAAAATTATAAATGAAGAAATGGATATAAAGAACTTGGATTAAGACATGTGGAACATTGTCCTTAAAGAGAAAATGTTTCCACTAGTGCTCAGTTGGTTGGAACATCGTGATGATAACGTGTTATAAAATAAAATTAATAATATAAAAGAGAAGAAAAAGAAGAATAAAGAATAAGAGAATATGGAAGACATTTTTGTGTGTCTTATTACCGATAGAAAGAGTCTGATTTAAAGATAGGACATGGAACCCATAAAGGACACAAATCTGATAGTTAATACAAATATTTGAATCATATGAGTATGAATCATATGAGTAACTTTATCAAATCAATGAACAATCATTAATTTATAACACTATTTTATTTATATCTAATATTATAGAACATAACACTATATTAAACCAAAAAATACAAAGCACAAACAAGAAAACACTTATGTTTTGATTCATAAGCAGAGGCAGACTTTTGCTTTGACCGAGGGGAGCCACGACTCCCCCAACATCTTTTTTAACTTTTTATATATTTTAAAAATATATTTTTATATTATTTATATTAATTTAGTTTAAAAAGACTTTTTTAAAATTTAAAAATAACGTTTTTCCTCTCTTCTGTAATTTCTTTTATTTTTCTATTTGGTTTCTCTCTCTTTTGTCCCCCCATTCCTTACTCTCCTATCCTTTCTATCTCCATTTTCACCTTCAATCTCTTATCATCATGACAAAATTGAAGCGTTAAAGAACATTTTGGACTAAATAATTTCTCCTTTTGAGTAAGTTCATATTTTACCCTTTTTTTTCCTGAAGTGTTATGTTTTCCTCTTATATGTGGCTTTTCTACGCTCTAGACATATCTCTATCGGTTAGAGATCATAAAATCATGCTCTCTAATTGTTGATTAAACTCTTCTTTTATGTAGATAGAGCTATTTTAGGCTTTGAAGTTGGGTAAGGGAAGAACAATAATAAGAATTTACTTTGAAGTAAAGGAAGCTAATCATTCAGAAGTTATTAATTTTCTTAAAATATTAAGTCTTGGTTTTGAAATTTAATTTAGGGTATGCATAATTTTATCTTTTCCTAAATAGGTGAGAGGTGTCAAATTTATATTAAAAAAATATGATAAGGAGTAAAAATGATTGATTCTTTTTTCAAGAAGAAGACTTATGATGAAGATGAAAAAAATGCATCTACTTCATCTAAATTTGAGAAACTTCATGAGAATCCAAAAATTGAAAAAAAAATGAAAGACAACTCTTCAAAGTTCCTAGAGTTACATATAATGAATTTGAAAATACTCTAGAACGTGATCCGGAGAAGCGTCTTCCAATTTGACAATACCCACCAAATCAAATTGATGAGGTATGAAGGACTTATCTAAAATGGGACCCATATTGTAACACCCCAGATGGATATTACTAGATAAAACTGATTTTTCACAAAATATACTTTAAGAAAATCAGACATTTCGATAAATTCCCAAGCGCGGGAAATTTTAAACTTGTCTCGCTATAACCCATTCGTACTGTCTAATCTTTATTACAAGTTCATAATGGATAAAACATCATAATGTCTATTACAAAAGGTAGGAAAGCATAGCATAAAGAAAATCCCCCATCGGTAGCCCCGCTCTGTTGCTAAGCATGAGCATGATCACCTGAATTCACGTCTGCTCCCACGTAACAAGTCACGTGATCATCGCCAAACACAAACACACAAACAAGCAAGGGTGAGCTGAGAAAGAAAAATTATACAAATAATAAGATAATAAGAATTGACCCTCACCCAATCTAACTTAGTCAATTTTAGTTTATTGACCTTTTTATAACATTATACCCCAATCTCATAACCTATATGAGAAATATCCATTCACAACCTTGGTCCTAAGGATTATCATGCTCCCACGAACCTACCTGCTCGTGGTCCAACTCTACGGACCTCCCCGCCCGTAGTCCAACTCTACGAACCTGCCCGCTCGTAGTCCAACATGCATGAACACCTACTATGAACCTCCCCGCTCATAGTAGCCTCAAGTGTGAGCACG
>Ga0214543_1007619_pt1 | contig 18391 bp, 10 predicted proteins | sample CNSS2metaG_FD_160094 | JGI IMG/M metagenome (GOLD analysis project Ga0214543, IMG submission 160094) | Root nodule microbial communities from cowpea collected in UCLA plant growth center, Los Angeles, California, USA - CNSS2 | ecosystem: Host-associated > Plants > Roots > Nodule | place: USA...
GAATGGAGATATGGCGGGGACGGGTATTATGGCGGGTATATGTACATCCCCATACCCATCCCCATACCCAACTGAAAAAGTCGGGGATTCCCCATACCCATACCCATATCCAGTCAATGCGGGGATTCCCCGTCAAAACGGGGACGGGTTCAGACAATATCCACGGGGACGGGTTTATTTGCCATCTCTATACCGTAGTCATTTATGTTTGAGTTTTGTGTGTAGGCCTATATTATATAAGGATTTTTTTTTTTTCTGTATTGGTTTTTTGGAAGCTTCAATTCTTATCTTTGAATTTCATCTTTGAAAATGATAAATCTTTTTCATTTATATTAAAATCTCTTCCATTAAATCCATCACGTCTTTCAATTTTTTTTGTTTTGATTTCGTTCCACGAATTGTTTATTTCTAATATTCATCACATACTTTTAATGATTATGACACTTTTTAATCTATAACTCTTCGTGTTCATCTTTGGCATGTAATTTGTTCTTTTTATTACTACATCTTCCTTTCTAAACATGACATCTGCGATGAAGGATGTTAAAAGTTTGAGGAATAATTGAGAGGTGGTTCAATTATAGTTTAAGATTGTGTTTAGACTTGAAAATTCTACAATTTTAATAAATTGAAATAAATAACATTTAAATTATTTATAACTTTTTTATTTTTAAATATTTTATTTAAATAAAGTAATATCTCACATTTTATTCTTTTTCATAAAGTAATTAAATTTATTTTTTAAAATAAAATTTCATTTTGAAAATATTTATTTCAAAATATAAAATTTTATTAAAATTAATCTGTACAAAAAAATGTTAGTAAAATTTAAAAATTATATTTAATAAATTGATTTTTTTTCAATATATATGTAAAAAGAAAAAGTGACTAATTGTAGAATTCAATGAATTTTAAATTTTATTTTTAGTTATTTAAAATACCTTCTAAATTTTTTCAAGCTTATTTTCATTCAATTTTCTAATCCAAACAACATATTTTACACCAACAAATATTAAATTTACTAAATAAATAAATTATTCTACTAAATTATTTTATCCACATAAACTATAAAGATTTTTTTTTTAGAAATCAGGATCATTAATTTTGTTATTTTTTTAGTGCAATTAGATGATTTTTTTTATGCAACGGAGAATGAAGGAAGAAAAATATAAAGAGAGAAAAAAAGGGGAGAAAGTGGAAATGAAGAAGTAAGAGAGATTTTCATTGTAATTCGAAGTATTTTTTGTTTTCCAGGATGGATGAGGTGTTTACGTTGCAAAGGTATTTGTAAAAATGGATGAAATTTACATGTAAATTTTGGTAACCGTTGAAAGTTTTATCAGACTAAAATGGATGAAGTTTACATGTAAAGTGTGTGTTTATGAAAAGGCCTCCGCCATAGATTTATGTGTGATTCTACATAAAAAATTGGTTAATGTAATCAAATTGTGGAATTATTAAATGAATATTTGTGTGTGGAATCATTCAACATACACATAGTGACTCCCTAGTGGTAGGAAGGGGTTAAGTATTTATCATTCAATATATTAGAAAAAAGCTTTATTAGCATACAGAAAACATGTGGTATAAACAAGTTATGAAATCCCCTCCATATAGCATATATTTAATTATTCATAAACATATACAAATAAGTTTCCCCGAAATTAAATACAACTAAAAAGACAAATCTCCTTTTTCACAATATTACACTGCACCATTTATATTTTTATTGTTACTAAAACTCACATTAAGAAAAAGTAAGGAGCAACAGCAATACTAAGAAGCTGAGAAGCTTAAAAATTATGAATACATTGAGTAAACATGTGGTGCGAGCCTGGGCTTGGGAACCACTGAAAGAGGCTCAGCCCGCTGTAGGGTCAGCCCATAGGCTTCATCCATGTTCATCTTTTCTGGGTTCAGCCCATTTTCCAGTTCCCAATCAAAAGAATGGGCCAAGGTTGCAGTTAGAAGTTGGACCATTCGAAGCCCAAGGCTGAGCCCAGCGCAAATCCTGCGTCCAGCACCAAATGGTATAACCTCAAAGTCATTGCCCTTAACGTCAACATCAGCCTTCTCACCACCGGGAAGGAACCTTTCGGGCCTGAACTCCAACGGGTCGGCCCATTCCTTCGGGTCACGGGCTATGGCCCAAACATTCACCAAGAGAGTCGAACCCTTGGGGATGTGGTACCCAAATATCTCACAGCTCTCGGCAGCCACACGTGGCAGAGAAAGAGGGGTTGATGGGTGGAGCCTGAAGGTTTCCTTGATCACAGCTTGTAAGTACGGGAGATGGGCCAAGTCCTCTTCTTTCACGCTCCTGTCTCGGCCCACAACTGTGTCCAACTCTTGCTGGACTTGGGCCAGGATTCTCGGGTTTCGCATTAGTTCCGCGATGGCCCATTCTGTTGTGCTGGATGACGTGTCAGTTCCGGCGGTAAACATGTTCTGCCAAATTTGAACAGAGTAGAAACAGTTAACAAGCGATTATTTTATGAAAACGATAAAAAAAAATGGAGTATGGAGCAGAGTGGTTACTACCAGAAGCAGTGCTTTGATCTCTGTGTGAGTGAGATGGTTTCCATCATCGTCCTTCACAGTTTGAAGAGACAACAAGATACTCAAGAGATTGTTGGAAGAAGAATCGTGTTCTTCAATAATGGTGCTTAAAAACGCATCAAATCTTTGGTGCAATTTCTTCATCTTAGCTTGCACTCCTTGAAGATCGAGCCACTCGAACAACGGAATAAAGTCTCCGATGTTGAAAACGCCGGCCAACACCATCACCTCCACCACCATGCTCTTGAACTCATCAGCCCTAGGATCGCACCCGCCGTTCCCGTCGTCGAACACTCGCCGTCCGATCATCACCCTCGCCAATGCGTTCGTCGTGCACACGTTCAACACTTGCCCCAAATTCACTGCTTTTCCCTCTGAACTTCCCAAGTTACGTGTAAGTCTTCCCACCTCTTCCTGAAACGTGTCGTTCATTTTCTCAATTAGTTTTTCATTATCAATTCGTCACACTTTCATTAATGTCAACTGCCACACCTACGTCACTCATGTTGACTTCAATCTCTATCGTATGACATTAACGAGTATTTTCAGAAATTAAATATATTATTTTTCTTTAAATTATTATACAAAATAAAAAGTTCTTTAAATTTCTTTAAATTTTCAGAAATCTCTATCATGTTAATAATAAGTTTTTTATTTTCAAAATATAAATAAAATAAAAAATATTTATACAATACTTTACAGTGAAACGGATAAGTGGCATTTTTGTAAGAAGTGACATGAATGCGACCACAAGAAAAGCATTGCGCGGATGCGAGACACACGCCTTGCATAATTACTAGCATGAAAATTATACACGTCGAAATGTGACGCGTACTTATGAACTATTAAGGGGAAACGTTAACAAGCACGGACCAAAAAAATTTATTTTTTCGGTTTGTTTGTCGATACTTTTTCTCGTCTAAATTAGTGAAAATATTTATCTTGTAAATTAGTGAAAATTAGAAAAGACAAAAAAATTATTGTTTTTCTTGAAAAGACCATTTTAGTCTATAAAATAAATGACATCAACATCTAAAACAAAATATATCTTAAATAAGTAAACATCAAAAGGAAACGGTTTATGTTGTGATGAATGTTGTCATTACAAAAGTTGAGCATGGTATGGGAATAGGCATCATCAGTAATGCATGATTAGGTTAGAGTAGTGGGTAGGTTCAAAAACACTTCTTTCAAATATTATTATTACATAAAGATGTTCATCTATTTTTAAAAATAGAGGTATTCAAATAATAATAATAATAATAATAGAGTAAATTTCACACTAGATAATATTAATTATGCAAAACACATATGTTTTGAATACATGTATTTTTTCAAGTATTGTTAATGATATTTGAAAATATTTTTTGTAGTAAAAAACAGTTTTCAAGCATTGAATTTACTTCAAACTTATTTTATTTTAAATATGTTAATCGATAAGTTAAAAGATTTTTTTTTTCAAATATTTATTATAAAGTGATAAACTATTTAATTTTTTCATCAATATTTTTACAGTGAATCACAGTAAATTAAAAATATATTATGATATAACTATAATTTGAAGTTTAATTTTTTATACCGTGACATTTATTTTTTTATTTTCTCAATTTTTTTCTCTTAACAAAATAGTGTTAAAGTATGTTGTACGTCTTTCCCCGTACGTTAGGTCTGTCTTTTTGGACTAAAGTGTAAAATTGTACTTTTATACAAAAATGTAATTTTCAACTTCTGTAAATATGTATTTGGGACCAAATCTTTAACATATTTTAACAACTATTGTGAAAATATTTTCCTTAAAATGTTAACAAAACATATGCAATACTGACACAGATCTATTGAGGAAATGAGAAGCTTTGAAAACAGTTTTCTAGATTAAGAGTTACAAGTTACCAAATCTATGAATTAAGTTGTGGCGTGATACTAAAAACCCATACTTTTAATATGTGGCGTTGAAAAAGAAATTAATTAGACTGATTTCGTTGTAACTTTAAATAAATTGTGCCTTGACATTAAACCGACACTTTTAATATGTGGCGTTGAAGAAAAAAATTATACTAAAGTTGTTGCTTTAAATAAATTAGTTAAAAAGCTTTTATGACTATCACAGAAGTTCTACAGACACAGCATTTAAAAATGTTTATACAGGGTTTAATTTACAAAATAAAATAAAAATTCAAAAGCGAAAATATATTGTCTTTAAAGAGAATAAAGTAAACAAAAAGTAATTTTAAATTAAATTTTGTAAAAAATTAGAAGAACAAAATAAGAGTTAATTCATATCAGTAGTAAAATAGAAACTAACAATAATAACATAAGGTTTATAAATAATTTCATTTACTTACATACACGTCTCTCCCTTTAAAACCACTCAAATCCAAATAAAACTTACTCAAACTATCATGTACTCTTTCCCATATATAGATTTAAAGTCTTGTCATATACACTATAACACAAAAAGTTCACAGAAAAATAAAATAAATTTTAAATATAATATATATATATATATATATATATATATATATATATATATATATATATATATATATATAACATGTATACACGTGTGTATGCATGAATATTACGTGTGTAATAGAAACAGAAAATTCACCTCACGCAAGTGTCTAAATACTTCCAGGGCCTTCCCGGAGAAGAGGTGAACGGAGGTGAGTTTCCGGAGCAAGCGCCACCGCGGGCCGTAGGGGGCGAACACCAGATCCTGGTAGTTATAGGCTATGTATTTGGCTCCGGCGTTCGGCGGCCGGCTGCTGAAATTAGAGTCATGGATCTTCAAAAACTGTTCGGCCACCGACGCCGACGCCGCCACGATGACGTCAACGAATCCGAGACGCAGGTGCATCAACGGGCCGTGAACGCGGGCCAAGGCGGCGAGGGAGTGGTGCGGCACCGGGCCCATGTGTGGGAAATTCCCGAGAACGGGCCAGGGTTTCGGACCTGGAGGAAGTGGCAGAGAAGAAGAACGCGTTAAGAAGTTTATTAAACGATATACGAAAATCGTAACCGCGATTGTTGCGACGACAACCATGAACGGAGACATGGTTGGTTTTTGGAATGAAACTGTAGTAGAAGTAGTGTGTTGGGGTTTTTCTTCGGTTTCCCTCAACCTAGTGCTATATAAAGGAAATTTTTTATTTTTTTCTCTGACCGTTTTTTAATTTATTAATTTCCCTAACCAACATGCCAATTGAGACAGAACTTTGATATTTTGTTCTAGACTATTATTGACACGGTCTCTTTTATATCTGTGGAGGCTGGTCATTATTTTATAATAAACATATTATCAAATATATGTTTTGAACATCTATAGCTATTAACAGTAATTTTTTATCTTTTGATTCAACAAGGTTTTATTTTTGTTATTTATAAATTATACATAAAAATTATAATTTTTTTTATTGTATAATTGTAATTATGATTTTTTTAAATGAAAAATAAAACGGTTTATGTTTATTTGTAATACATATTACTTTTTATATTAATAGAAATCTAGACGTGTTTTTATTATATAATTATGATAGTAATGAAAAAAAAAAAAACTTGTGATTATTTTTTGTGTTTAGAATTATGAGATGTTTGTAAATTGAATAAGTAGGTAGAGTGTGAGGTTGAGGTTGTTGTTTAATGGGTGCATTTAATGTGATTGATGTGAGTTTCAGTGTCTCGTGTTTTGAACATTAGGTATACTTGTGTTATCACTTATTTACATGACATGTCTTCATTACTCTTGAGTTGTGTAGTAGATAGGTGTTCATTCTTCTAATTTTAAATTTACAGAGAAAGTTAATTTGGTGTTAACGTTTCAAGATTATTTCCTTAATAAATATGTTTTATACACATAATTTTAGAAATTGAGCAGAATCATTCTATTCAATACATTATTTGTCTACATATTATTTCTTAACTATAAAATGATAAAAAAAAATTCAATAAAGTAAATCTCATACTATTTTTTCATTATTTATTAAATTTTCTCAGATTTGTCTCTGTCTCTTGATCATATGCAATTTGTGATAGAATGCTCTTCACCCGATTTTGCTGAAGTACAATAAATACAGTGATTTTAAAATTTATTGAAATTTCGGATCAACGTACGTAAGAAAAATATTTTTCTAGTTTTCCTTAATTAAAGGTAAAATGAAGCAACCAGAAATTGGTCCCGAAGCTAGAACACAATAAATAATATTTATTACAATACGAATTGAGAATTATTATTCTTACACGAAAAGGACATTTTTGGTTTGTGATTTAAGAGCTTATACATGGGAAGAAGTAATCGTTATGATTAATTAGAGTGGAAAATGAGTTAGGTTTTACATAATTGAAAGAGAAAAAAGGAAAAAGATTGAGAAGGTTTAAGTTTGTTGGTAGGAACGTGGCTTGGATGAACGAGTCTTGGCATTGCTGGGTGTTGAGTTCGTGTTTATATTGGACTTATAGTTTCTCACGTGATCATGCGTCGGTGTTAGGTAAGCACTGCATCAACTTTGACTTAAGAGAAAAAGAAAAACGGTTCCTTTTACAAAATTAATATAATTTTTTTCATATATTACCAATGGTCGAATTTAAATAAAATTATCAGTTTGGTATAACTTGTTCACAACATTTACAATTTTTTGCTTTATTTTGTTCAAGTCGTTATATTAAAAGACGATATTAAAATTTTAATTTTTCGAATGAATTTTGTATACACGCATATCTAAAGTCGTAAGCATATATAGCATACAATTTTCAATAACGTTTTTACTACATAACCTCCACTTACTTCTTAATAAATTTTATTTAGGATAATTATTTCAAATATTTTCTTAATGTAAAACATATAATGAATTTTTTTTATAACTTACGTCACTATAAATAAAATATTTACAAAAGTCAAATTTTAATTATGACAACCCTTAATTTATGTAGGATAAATAATTATATAATTTATTTTAAAATTAATATAAATTTGATGATTAATGTTTTTTAATTATTACATTTGATTGAATTTGCAATGTGTCAACGTTCATGATTATTGAGGAAATTCTGAATTTAATGTTGAAGAGATATTTTTCTTCCATCAATGTCAACCAAAGTCTTGTAATGTTAGATTAAACGATTAGCGGTATGATTGTGGACATTTTTTAACTTTTCGATTTTCTATTATCATATCAGCTATATATTTAAACTACAAAGCTTATTTCAAATCCTCAAATACATCGTAAGTTATACAGTAGGTCAATAATTACTCATTTTCATAGAGAAATGGATCAAATAGTTCAACCTAAAAAAATGTTCATATTGTCACAATGAATGACATAGGAGAAATCGTCCATTTCGCCATTAAAATTTCATTCTTTGTAAATTTTATAGAGTGAAATTAATAAAGTCTAAAATTCTCAAAATTGGAAAAAGTGTCACAAATATTATGTTATGATTTTAAGTTTCCATTTAATATTTTTCAATAATCTATTTTATTTTGTTAATAGTTTCTGTGTAATTGTTTATTAATTAATTAATGGTTATGATAGTTAAATTTGACTTTCGTAAAATGTTTACTCTTAATAAGAAAACACAAATTCTAAAAAAATAACGCTGTATTAATTACATTTGCAGTTACAATTAAAATAAATTATACAATTATTATCCTACATAAATTAAGGGCTGTTATAATTAAAATTTGACTCTTCTAAATATTTTATTTCTAATCACGTTAGGAAAAAAATACTAATACCAATTTTATATTAACACAATATTTGAAATAACTATCCTAAATAAAAAGTAGAATATTTGATAAGTAGAGATATAATAGTTAAAAGTCGTCAATAGTTAAATTATATAACGGATCGTCATCTTTATATTAATTTTAAAATAAATTATATAATTATTTACTAAAATAATAAATAATATGTTGAATTATTTTAAAAAATTTGTGATCCAAATACCACAATAAACCATTTCAACAAGATTTCAAAATTGTTTAAAAAACAATTTTAAAAAATAACTTGTTTGAAACGTCAAATAAATTTAACAAAATTTTAAAATTTGGTCATAGTGATTAAATATACGTAATTATAAAGTTATGAGACTAAATTAAATCAAAATTTTGAAGAGATATTAATTCCAATTTTTTGTTGAGTTAAGTGACAAAAACATGTTTACTCCAAATTTAAAATGTGTTTTGTTTATATATAATTTACACATGAGATGAATGCCATTTCGATTATACAATTTTATGCTATTTTCTAAGATTAATTGGTATTCATTAATCTTCAATGAGTTTACAACAAAAGTCATAAAAAATTATTAGAACTTTGTAGTTGTTCTTAACTTTAGATGATAGAATTGTTTTTTAAGGCGAAACTTGTGAATTTTATTTTATATAAAAATATTTGAAGAAACTCGTGACCCATTTTTATAAACTTATTTATTTTCATGGAAAAAATAAATCATTCTAAATTAACTTTTAGAACGTTGGCATCAAATATAAACTATTATATATATATATATATATATATATATATATATATATATATATATATATATATATATATGATAAATTTATTAATGTTTAAGATAATTTATGCTGAAAAGTTTAACAAATAATTTTTTTGAATAACATGTAAAACTTTTTACAAGTAACATTAATGTAGTGTTTCTTTTCATGGTTGGTACTGTACAAGGTTATTTGAGAGAGCGGATTTTGTACTTAGGCCGCGTTCTTTTTTATAGATTTATGTAGATGTGAGAGAGCGGATTTGGAAGATAAATGGATTAATCCATCCCTACAAAAGTGCGCTGATAGTGGTATTATGTGAGGCACATTACCAAAATAACCTTGTTTTATCACGTTTCTTATGCAAAAACAGCTGTCGCAGTTCCCTTTCATGATTCCCTTACCTCCTACGAGATTCTTGAGCGAGATTCCCTCCACTCCACTGTGCATTTTCGAAGAACATTTTAAATTGGCTACACTAGTGTGTGATTGTGAATGCTGGCAACGTGGTGGTTGCAGATCGTTTTGAGAGGTGAGAGATGGTGTTGCTGCGATACAGTGTGGGTGTGGGTATGATTGTTGAGTTCATCTATGGAGGGGAAGAAGATGAGGTGGTTGGGTGTCGTGGGCGAGAAAGAGGATGGAAGGCTGGGCTATGGTGGCGCACATAGCAGGTGGTGGTGTGTGGTGGTGAAGTCCATAGTTGAGATATGCACCGGTTAGCTAACTGGTGCGGTGCAAGTGAGTGTGTGTGTGTGTGTGTGTGTATGTGTCACTAACACCGGTTACGACATTGGTGTCGTGTGTGTATGTGATTTTTTTTAACCTTTTTTTAACTTTATTTATATAATTTTTGTTTAAAATTTAATTGTATAATTTTTTTAAAATTCAATTGTATAATTTTTTTAAAATTTAATTGTATAAAAAAATTTTACATTCATAAAAATTTAATTTTTTTATTTTAAAATTTCATATAATTTTAATATATTTTTTAATTTTTATTAATTAATTATAATTATTTTTATAACATCAAATTACAATTTCCATCAAGGATATTTTGGTAATTTTCTAATTCTATCTATTTTTACAATTAATTTTATTTATCACATCAATCAAATTTCTCGCTAATTTTCATAAAATTTATTTCCAAATCCACTCACTTTACTTTTCAAATCCACTCAAAAAAACACAAAAATTCATCAACCCAAATTTATACAAATTCATTTTCACACTCTCTCCCCTATCCACCTCCAACGGAACACACCCTAAATGAAAATTAACTTTATTTTAGAAAGTCAATTATTTTAAAATATCTAAAATGATCATTAACAACATTATGTGGTTATAATTTCAAGGACAAAAGAAGACAACGAGTAGTAGTTTCCATCACGTATTTGATTTTTCGGTAACAGTATGTACAGTAGAATAGTATGTTATAATATATCTGATAGGCCATCTGAATGAAAATTCATCTCTCCTAAATGTAATTATTAGACCGTAATTTTTGAATAGTGTCTACCATATTTTTAATTTTTAATAACTATTGTGAGTTTATTTACGTGTAATTGTCAACAATAATTTTTTATTTGAGTTATTTTTGTTTAAATATTATTGTACTAGGTATAATATAATGTGTTTTTCATTCAAATAGCACAATATATGGACTGAGAAATTACTCAGATAATATACTTTTTCAAATATTCACACATATAATTCATTTATTTTATATCCGAATTATTATTTTCAAATACAAATATATTTGCACATATATTTGAATTATTGTTCAACCAATTTACCTTCAATCACAATTTAGAATTCGATCCCTAAAAATCAAATTCCAATCTAAAAATATGTCTTAGATAAATATTTGTTACAATGTTAAAAATTTAAGTGTGAGTGCAAATTTGAATAAAAGATTTGAGTATTTTATAAAAGAATTTATAAACTGTTTTTAATTTTTGAATTGAAAATAAATATTAATATGTGAGTTAAACATATATTTCATTAGAATTTTGTGTCTCCGTGAATTTTTCTAAAAAAACTTTTATCAGTATACTATTGTGCTATCTGTTGTAATTATATATGTTATTTGGATGAAAACATCTAATAAAATGTGACATACACTAAAAAATTTTAAAAATTTCCCACAGATTTATATTTGTTGATAAATTTAATTTAATTTACGGACGAATTTTATTAAAATTTTTATAAAACAAATTGTCAATGAATTTTATAGATAAATTTATTTTTATCGATAAAAATTATCGTAATATAAATTCAAATTATAGACAAAAATTTTATTTAGTAAATATGTTGGTAATACAAATTGAAATTGTTAGACAAAATTTTCGTCATAAAATTATCAGTAATATAAATTTAAATTATTGATGACTATTTCTAGTCAATAAATTATTTTTTAATTTTTGTTTAATTAATTAATTCGTTTATTTAAATTTTATTAATAGAAATAATTTTAATTATAGAAAAACATTTATCTCAATTTTTTTATAGTATAGAAGTTTTCTCACCATTAATTATTGATATTTTTTTATTCTTTTAAGATTTATGTTAATTAATTAATTCATCTTGATAAAAATAATTTTAGTTATAAAAAAACATTTATCTCATATTCTTTCTTTCACAGTATACGATTTTTCTTTCCAATTGTAAGGTCCACTAAATAATTTTCTGCCCTAATTTAAAGGGGTTGCCCCAAACCAGTTGGGCCTAGGGCTGACCCATAGGGAGCCAAACACCCTAATCTGCCCTAACCCCACTCATACGTCTCATTACAGAAAAATAGATCTTCCTTGCTCCTTTCTTGAGCAGTTGTGAACCTCTGCTAGGGTTTATCCCTCTGTCACATTCAAGCTAGTTCAACTTCGTTCTCTCTTCACGTATGTTAGTTCTTGAACCATACTCTTCCCTGCTAAGTTGTTTTTCGTAGTTATGTTGGGGTTCACAATAGTAAACCCAATCTTTCTTTTGTGTCGCTATTTCCAACTCTTAAACTACTCTCGGAATTGTTGTATTTGTGGGGTTAAGCGTTGAGGTCCCTTGCTAGCTTATTTCCAAGTAAGGGAAGCTAGGGTTCGAGTTTAAAATGTGTTCTGCTTGTTTTTTTTTTCAGTTCTGTTTTGTGTTTATGGTGTGTATATGATGCTCAATATGATATAAATGCGTATTTCACATTGTCCTGGATGAATTTGTGCACTGGCCTACGCGAACAGTAGAGAAGATCTGATAATCTCGTCCAAGCGAGTGGAGCTCGCCTAAGTGAGACCATTAGAAAACCCTCCCTGGTGTTACCCGAGTTGTCGCTCAAGCGACGAGCTCTAGTCTTGAGCGAGAGGCCATCTTGCTTAAGCAAGGAGGGCTCGCCTAAGCGAGAGAACGTGACAACACCATTGTTCCCTTTTCGAGCTCTCGCCTAGGCGAAGGGAGCTCGCCTGAGCGAGAGAACGCTCTCGCCTGAGTGAGACTCTTCTGCCTGAGCAAGAATGCACCAGGTTCTGTTTTCTCCGTTGTCTTGGTATGTTTGCTATATTTTTGGGTGATGTGATCTGTTAACGGCATGAAATACATAATGTGCATGTATGGGATTGGTTCATGGATTGAATATGATGAGTTTGGTATGGATTTGATGTGGGATATGAATGAAGGTTGGTTATAAAGTTTGGCATGAGATCGGTATGCATGATGAATACCTATTTGGTTGGTGAAACATGATTTATATGTGGTTAGGACGTAATTCCTTGAATCTTTAGGTGAGATCTCAGGGTGGTGCCTCAGTTGGTCGGGACGTAATTCCATGACCCTTGTTAATGAGAGTTCATGGTGGTGCCCCATCTATATAATTAGTAAGGATTCAAGGTAAGGTTGCATCCTGACGCTCTAAGGAGTTAGTTAGTCTCACATAGAGCGGACTGACTCTTGTGGTGAGAGTAGCAGGAGGCTCGAAACCCATTAAGGGCTAACCTTGTGTATGGGGGTTGAGACATCGTAACACTTAGCTCGGGGGTGAGCAGCTCGGTAGAGCAAGAAAATCCACCACAAGTGCAAGCATCCGCTGAATCCGACTAAATTATATGTATCCGAATGAGTCGAGTCTGAGTCTTAGTGTATTGCTTGAAAAGCCATAACATGTTCGGGTGACATATATTTCGTGGACTGTGAAATAGCATGTAACTATATGTTAAACTGTTTTCGCTCTAGCTTACCCTGTTTGTTTGTTTGTTGCATGTCTTGTTTGTGTGGTTCTCTCTCTTTGCGATGATCATTAATTTATTGATGTGAGCAGATGTGAGAAACACCCCAAGTCATCGGGGTGATGGAGGTCTCGATGCGTAGTCTCTCAGGGTTGGATCACAATTTTCGTTTAGGGCTAAGGCCCATGTATTTATTGTCTTATCTGAGAATTTATTTGAATTACTATCACTCGTTTACATTACTTTGTATCAGGCATCGTGGTGTGCCTCTATTATCGTCCTTTAAGTACTTTGGGATATCTGTAGGAGTGACGTTATACTCCGTTAATCTTGTTTCTTATATTATACTGTGTGACATTTCCTAATTAGCTTTATTAATTAAATGGGATGTTACATTAATTATTGATATTTTTATTCTTTTAATCTTGTTTTGATTAATTCATTCATTTAAATTTTATTGATAATAATAATAATTTCAATTATAGAAAAAAACATTTATTTCCAATTTTATTTCTTTTAAAGCATAAGATTTTTCCCACCATCAATTGTTGATATTTTATTACTCTTTTAATTTTTGTATTAATTACTTAATTCATTCATTTTAACTTTTTATTGATAATTATAATTTTAATTATAGAAAAACATTTATCTCATTTTCTTTCTTTTATAGTATAGGATTTTTGTTACTATTAATTATTGATATTCTTTTATTCTTTTAATTTTTGTGTTGATTAATTAATTCATCCGTTTGAATTTTATTGACAAAAATAATTTTAATTATAGAAAAAAATGTATCTTAAATTTTCTTTCTTTTATAATATAAGATTTTTCTTAACATTAATTATTGATATTTTATTATTTTTTTAATTTTTTGTTAATTAATTAATTGATTCATTTAAATTTTTTTGATAATAATAATTTTAATTATAGTAAAATATTTATCCCAAGTTTTCTTTTATAGTATAATTTTTTTTAATATTAATTGTTGATATTTTATTAGTCTTTTAATTTTAGTGTTAATTATTTAATTCATTAATTTAAATTTTGTAAGCCCTTTTTTTCAGTGTTATAAAGTTTTGGGCCTGGCCTTTTCGGAGGCCCAAGGCCAGCCTTCAGTAGGACTCCTATACCCTTTCTGCTTCCTCATTTCTCACTGTCTGGGTTTTCAGAAACAAAACTCCATGTTGTCTCCCTCTACGAAGCAAAGCTCTGCTAGGGCACGTATCATCTCCCATCTCCAAGCTAGCATAACCCATCTTGTACTCCTGGTAAGTCGAACTCTAGAGCTTTAGTTTATCTCTTCCCCTTTTCTTCGCTGTTGAGCGCTTTGGGTACATTAGGGTTCGATCTCCTAACCCTGTTTTGGTCCGGATCTTCATGTTTCAGCTCTACTCTAGTCCTTGTAGCTGCAATACCCCATAGCTAGGGTTGGTTACTTTTGGTACTCCAAAACAGAGGTAAGGGGAGCTAGGTTTTTTCGTCTTTTTTTGTTGCATGTGCTTGTTTCCACTACTGTTATGCATGAAATGATTGGAGGATACATGTATTTGTGTAAGATGGAGTTAAAATGCTTGATGTGGTCTGTTTCTGGGGTTGCATGTGATGGGGAAAACAACAACAAACAATATACCAGAGAATGCAGCGGATATAATTTCCCCTAACTTGCAAGAATCTATGAGGAGAAATAATCAAAGAGCAGCAATAATAAATCACCAAAAGCACAAATAAAGGCACCAAGATTTTTAACGTGGAAAACCCCTCAAATCAAGGGTAAAAACCACGAGTCGTCCAGACCAAAGAAATAGCTTCACTATGATCAACAAGAGTACAAAAGAGTCTCAATCAATAGCACAAATTAGTGCCAACATCCAACCAAATAACAAAGCAACAAAGCTTTCAAATAGAGAAGAACAAGAGAGGAAAACCTCTAAAAATCACTGCTGCAGTGCGAAATTAAGATCTCCCAACTCAGACCTCGTATCAAAGATCTGACCGGTCAGAATGAAGATCAATGAGTTCCGAACCTGTTGTAAAAATTTCAGCCCGATCCAACGGTGAACGAATCCGCAGCGCCGATTCTACTGTGACAGCTCTGTGAAAAACGTGAACAGAATTTTCCTTCTACCTCTCCCTCTATGCGTTAGGGCTTTCAGTGTGTTCTGACTCTATTGTTCTGCCTCTCTCTTTATTTTATAGCCTCCTCTCCACTAGGTTAAGTGAGACATGGGCTTCTCAAATTTTGGGCCTTTTCTCCACATAGGAAGGGAGCCCAATACCCAACAGCATGCGTGGAGCAGTGGGGGAGATCTGATAGTCTCGCCCAAGCGATCTTGTCTCGCCTAGGCGAGAATATCAGAGGCTCGCCTAAGGTTCTGCCTCGAGCACTCGCCTAGGCGACCAGTTCGTGTTTTGAGCGACGCCTTGTCTCGCTCCGGCGAGAAGGCCTCGCCTGAGCGAGAGTTCGTGAAATCCCCATTGTTGCATGTCTCGCCTGGGTGAGAGCCCGCTGTTTGAGTGAGGCCAGCCCCTCGCCCAAGCGAGTTCGTGAGTGCGTGCACTGTTTTATTGACTGTTTGGATGATTTGTTGCATGTATTGTTTGGATTATTCTTCCCAAATATGATGTACGTGAATATGCTTGGGTGTTTGGGTTTTATGAACGAAAGTGGTATGTTTGGTATGAGTGATGGCATGGAATTGTACATGATGATTGGGTGAAATGAGAATTGGATGTATGAGATGAAAGTGGTGGTTGTGGTATGAGAGACATGAAAATCGCATGTGATAGGCGTAATTCCATGAGCCTCGTAGGGAGACTCCATGGTGGCGTGTAGTGTATATATTAAGATATGGATTCAAGTAAGGATCGCATCCCGAAACTCTAAAGGGTCAGTAAGTCTCATGTAGAGCAAACTGACCCAAGTGGTGAGAGTGGCGGGAGGCCTTAGTCTTTGGCAAGATAATGGCCTTAGATGCTTGAAGGTTAACCTTGTGCGTGGTAGGGTGAAACCCATTGGTAATGGCTCTGCAGAGCAGTAGAGGCCACCACAAGTGCAAGCGTCCAGTGAATCCGATCTTAGTATATGTATCCGGATAATTGAGTCATAGTGTCTTACTTGTTTGCCATAACATGACTTTGTGTCTCTGTGTTGTATGCCTGGGAATGCTTATGTACTTGTTCTTCTATATCATGATAAGTTTTAAATTGCACTAGCTTACCCTTGCAATTTTTGTGTATGTTCCTGTTCCGTCTTCTCTTTTGTGATGATCACCATATGGTGGGAGCAGATGGGAATGCTTCTGGAGGTAGGCCTGATGGTAGTAGCAGTGCAGCTTAGTGGGCTCGTTGATGTGGCCTTCGAAAGAAATTCTATGGCCCTAGTGCCTTGTAATTCCATGCTCTTAGAGCATTTCTTTTGCAAAAATGTTAAGCTTTAGATTTGGTTTTGTTATGGCATGGTTATATGCCTAGGTTTCCTTTTAAGTACTCCTATGGATGACTGTTAAAGTACATTCTTTAACTCTGGTTTCTTCTGTCAGCTTTGCTCTTTAATATTATAACTATGCGATGCTTTGTTTAGTAGATTAATCTATTAAAATGGGATGTCGCAAATTTTGTTGATAAAAATAATTTCAACTATAGAAAATTATTTATCCCAATTTTTTTTATAGTATAAAATTTTTCTCACCCATAAGTATTGATGTTTTATTACTTTTTTTGTGTTAATTAATTAATTTAAATTTTATTGATAAAATTAAAATTAGTTATAGAAAAACATTTATTCCATTTTTATACAGTATAAGTTTTTTTTATCATTAATTATTAATATTTATTACACTTTTAATTTTGTGTTTATTTATTTATTTAATTTTTGTTGATCAAAATAATTTTAATTATAGAAAAATATTTGTTTCAAATTTCCTTTCTTTTTTATAGTATAACATTTTTTTATCAATTTATTCTTCTCGTAATTTTTGTGTTAATTAATTAATTCATGTTATGAATCAATGATTGTCCATTGATTTGATACATTTACTCATATGATTCATTACTCTTTATTATGGTAAATATTTGTATTAACTAAGTTGATTTGTTTCCTTTATGGATTACATATATATAAATAGGACTCTTCCTATCAATAATAATAGACACTGATGAGTTGCTCTCTATTCTTTATTCTCTCTCTTATCTATTCTCTCTGTTATTCGTTTTATTTCATAACACGTTATCAGCACGATGCTTCAACCAATTGAGGACTAGTGGAAGCTTTTTCTCTATAACGACAGTGCTCTGCGTGTCTCAATCCAGACTCTTTCTAATCCTTTCTCAAATTATAATTTTAACTTATATTCTTCCTCTTGCGATAAGAATTGTTTAACTTTATCAATTTTCATCTCCGTCTTATTATTTTTATTTTTATTATGACGATGATTATTTTGATGATGATTATTATGATTATTTTGATGATGATGATTATTATTATTATTATTTTATGTGTTAATTCTAAACACGCGAAACGTTGCAAAATTTGGATTTGTGACCTTTGATATTACAAGAAAGAATTCCTAATATTGGATTTTAAATGTTGAAATATATTTAGATGCAATGGATATTAGGATACCATTAAATAAAGAAATAAAGCATCTAAGCAACTAATTTTCTCATAACAAAAATATTGTGAAAAGAGATTTCACAAATATTGTGAATTTATTTCATGCCTATGTATGGCTGGCTGGACAAAGCAATAAAACTTTTGATGAAAAATCATGAGATCCGCCTAATCTGCTCCATTCCCATAAGTGAATGCAGTAATCAATATTATGAATTTATTTCTTGTCTTTGTATGGCTGAACAAAGCAATGAGCTTTTGACAAAAAATCATGAAACCTGTCCAAATTGGTTCTGCTCCATTTCTGGAAGTGAATTCAGCAACATTTTATTTATATTTTCATGATCGATCATGATCTTGATTTTGGACATGGTTATAAAGAAAATTTCAAAGACACATTTTGTCACCAGAAGTGGCACGATAATGTGAAAAAAGGAAAAGGAAAATGTGAAAATATTGACAAAAAGATGAAGGTATATATTATCATTACGATGGTAAAGGCCATTTGAGTTGTACTTATTG
>Ga0214543_1007620_pt1 | contig 18389 bp, 21 predicted proteins | sample CNSS2metaG_FD_160094 | JGI IMG/M metagenome (GOLD analysis project Ga0214543, IMG submission 160094) | Root nodule microbial communities from cowpea collected in UCLA plant growth center, Los Angeles, California, USA - CNSS2 | ecosystem: Host-associated > Plants > Roots > Nodule | place: USA...
TCTGGCAAGAAGGGTTGCAAGAAATTGTTGACGTAATCATTGCTGCCTGCAAAAGATTGCAGGACATGGAAATCAAAGGATTTAACATTCAAAGCAATATTAGTAGAACAAAGTTCTGATTAAGAGTAGAACAAAGTTAAATTTTTATTATCGAAATTCACATATTGTTGTTTATTTGTAATAGAAGTGTTTTTTGCGTGTGTAGTGTTACCAATTCCAATGAAGAATGTGGCCTCATTGAAGTGCTTGTTGGCAGCCACCTCTCTTATGTTTGCTGTGATTACTTCTTTTGTTTTCTTGAAATTTTTGATTTGATCATCGAAAGATAACCTCTGAATCTATAATAATCAAAGGATGGTGAATACATTAGATGAGAAGAAGCCACTCAATTTATAATATGTAAATTGGATTCTGGGGCTTGAAGATGGTATGCTTACAAAGTAAAGTCCTGTATCATTCAGAATTCCTGCCCCACCAGATGCATAGTTTACTCCTTAGAGTAAGGTATCAACATTTTGAGTCATCGATAGATAAGGTGGTGGTGATGGAATTCCAATTTTGCAGCTGCAAAAAGCCATAAACAAGACCATCAAAGCCATAACAACATGAAAACAACAAAAACAGGAAAAAGTTGAGTTGCAGAAAATACATATGAAATCACCAATAGTCCTCCCATTCCAGAATCTTCCAGTAGCTTGACCACCACTATAATCAATTCCATACCAAGGATAATTAGATTTGGCTTAAAGAATATTGCAGAAAATTATTGTTCCCAACATTTGTCAAGGAGTCACCAAATATGTATGTTACAGGAGTAGCTGCTAGAGCAATTGCTGCATAGAGAAGATACAAGCAGCAAAAACCAGCCTTGACATTGACATATTTGGTTTTTTTAACCTTCTGCTCTACATATAGTCCCGAACGTTCCGGACGACCCGAACGAGTCCGACGATCCGGACGAGTACGACGACCTGGACGGGTTCGATGATCCAGACAAACACATGACTCGGACGAGCCCGACGGGCGCGACGTCATGGAAGGGCTCAACGATCCAAAAGAGCCCCACGACACGGACGAATCCGACGACCTGGACGACCCAAACGGGCCCGACGACACGGACGTACCCTACGATGAGGACGAGTCAAACGACTTAGACATGCCAGATAACATGGACGACTTCGACGATCCAGATGGGCACGATGACCCGGTCGGGCCCGACAACCTGGACGGGCTCGACGACCCGGTCGACACGAATGAGCCTGATGACCCGGACGAACTCGATGATCCGGTCGGATTCGACGACCCAAAAGGGCCCGACAACACGAATGGGCCCTACGACTCGAACAACCCGACCGACACAGATCGGCTGAACCGGACAGGCCCAACGACATGGACGGTCAGTCGACCTGGACGTGTCTGACGACCCGGACAGGTGATATGACCCTCCGATTCATCAGGCCCGTCTGCGTTGTCGGGCCTTTTTGGAACGTCTAGCTTGTCCGGAATGTCGGGCCCGTTTGGGTGATCGTGCCCGTCGGGATCGTCGAGTCCGTCTATGTTATCTGGCCTGTTTGGGTAGACTGGCCCATCTTCGTTCTCCGATTCGTTCGTGTCGTCGGGCTCGTCTTGATCGTTAAGGTCATTTGGCCCGTTAGGCCTGTCTCGGTTGTCGAACCTCTCTGAGTCGTCTGGTCTGTCCGGGTCATCGTGTCAGTTTGGGTCTTAGTGCCTGTTTGAGTAGTCAGTGTCGTCTGCATTGTCGGGCTCGTCCGAGTCGTCAAGCTCGTCTGTGTCATCGTGCTCGTCAAGTTAATCCTGCCCATTTGTGTCAGCTTGTCCGCGTTGTCAGACTCGTTCGAGTCATTAAGCGCATCTGGATTGTTCGTGTCGTTGGGCCCGTCCGGGTCGTCGGGCTCATTCGGGTCATCGTGACCGTCTGGATCATTGGGTCCAGCCAGACGACCTGGACAAGCAGGATGACCTTGACGGGCTCGACGATCCAGAAGACCTCAATTATCTGGATAGGACTAAAGATGGATGAGCCCGAAAACCCAAACGGTCCAAACGACTCGAACGAGCCCGACGAGTACGACGACATGGACAAGAATGACGTCCTGGACGGGCCCAATGATCCAGACAGGCACATGACCCGGTCGAGCTCAATGAGCTTGACGAGCACGATGACACGGAATGGCTCAACGACTAGAAAGAGGCCCGTCTATGTTATCTGGCCTGTCCGGGTCGTTTGGCCCGTCTTCATTGTAAAGTTCGTTCACGTCGTCAGGCTCGTCTTCATCGTCCAAGTCATTTGGCCCGTTCGTCCTGTTTGGGTCGTCGAACCTCTCTGAGTAGTCGGGTCGTTTGGGTCGTCTTGCCCGTCTTGGTTGTCCGGCCTATACGGGTCATCGCGCCTGTTTGGTCTTTGTGTCTGTTTGAGTCGTCAATGGCGTCCGCATCATTGGGCTTGTCCGAGTCGTCAAGCCTATTTGGATCGTCTAGGTTGTTTGTGTCATCGGGCCCGTTGGGTTAATCGTGTCGATCTGTGTCAGCTTGTCCGACGCAAAGGTACCGTTTGTGTTGTCAATCTTGTTCGAGTCATTATGGATTGTTCGTGTCGTTGGGCCCGTCCGGGTCGTCGGGCCCATTCGGGTCATCGTGTCCATTCGGGTCATCGTGCCCGTGTGGATCATCGGGTCCAGCCAGACGACCAGCACAAGCAAGATGACCTGGACAGGCCCGATGATCCAGAAGACCTCAATGATCTGGACAGGCACAAAGATGGATGAGCCCAAAAACCCAAACGGTCCGGGCAACTCAAACGAGCCCAACGAGTACGACAACCTGGACAGGAACGAAGTCCTGGATGAGCCCGATGATCCAGACAAGCACATGACCTGGTCGAGCCCGACGAGCTTGATGGGCACGATGACACGAAAGGGCTGAACGACCCGAAAGAACCCCACGACACGGACGGGTCCGATGACCTGGACGATCCAAACGGGCCCGACGATGCGGACGTACCTGACGATGAGGACGGGCCACACGACTTGGACATACAAGATATCACGAACAGGCTCGACGATCCAGACCGGCATGATGACACGGTCGGCCCCGACGACCTAGACGACCCGGATGAGCCCGATGACCCGGACCATCTCGATTACCCGGATGGATCCGATGACCTAGACGGGCGCGACGACGCAGAGGGGCCCTACGACTCGGACGTCCCGATCGACACAGATCAGCCGAAACATATAGGCCCAACGACATGAACGGTCGGTCGACCCGGACGGGCCCGACTACCCTGACTGGTGATATGACCCTTCGGGTCATCGGGCCACTTCGCGTTGTTGGGCCCATTTAGAACGTTAGGCCCGTCTGGGTCATCGTCCCTCTCTGGATCGTTGAGCCTGTCTGTTATTTGGCATGTCCGGGTCGCCTGGCCCATCCTTGTGGTTCGGTTCGTTCGCGTCTTCGAGCTCATCAAGATCGTCTAGGTCATTTGGCCATTTAGTCCTGTTTGGGTCGTCGAACCTCTCTAAGTCGTCGGGACCTCTTGGTCGTCTTGCATGTCCGGGTTATCGCCCTCGTCTGGGTCGTTGTGCCTGTTCGAGTCGTCAGTGTTGTCTGAGTCCTTGGGCTCGTCCGAGTAGTCAAGCCCGACTAGATCGTCAAGCACGTCCGTGTCATCAGGCCTGTCGGGTTAATCGTGCCCGTATGTGTCGTCGGGTCAAACCGAACGACCTGGACAAGCAAGATGACCTGGACGTGCCCGACGATCCAGAAGACCTCAATGATTTGGACATGCCTAAAGACGGATGAGCCCGAAACCCCGACCGATCCGGACGACCCGAACGAGCCTGACGAGTACGATGACCTGGACAGGAACAACGACCTACACGGGCCCGATGATCCAGACAGGCACATGACGCAGACCCGCCCGACAGGCAGAACGACACGGAAGGTCTCAACGACCCGAAAGAGCCCCACGACATGGACGAGTTCGACGACATGGACGATCCAAACAGGCCCGACGATGCGAACGTAAACAACGATTAGGACGGGCCAGACGACTCAGACATGCCAGATAACGCGGATGAGCTCAAAGATCCAAACGGGCACGATCACCCGGTCGGGCCGTATGACCTGGACATGCCTGACAACTTGGATGGGCCTGACGACCTAAACGACCCAGACAAGCCCGATGACCCAGACGAATCCGACAACCCAAACGGACCTGATGACGCGGATGGGCCCTACGACTCGGACAACCTGACCAACATAGCTCAGCCGTACCAGACAGGCTCAACGACATGGACGATTGGTCAACCCGGAGGGGCCCGACGACCTAGACGGGTGATATGACCCTCCGGGTCATCGAGCTTGTCTGCGTCGTCGGGCCTGTTTGGATCGTTTAGCTCGTTCGGAACGTCAGCCCCATCTGGTCGTTTGGCCCATTCGAGTTATCGGAGCCATCTGGGTCGCCTGGGTCGTTGGAACTGTCATCTTCGTCGGGTCTTTCTGGGTCATCTTGCTCGTCTCGATCGTCGAGCCTGTCTATGTAATCTGGATTGTCCGGTTCGTCTGGCCCGTCTTCGTTGTTTGGTTGTTCGCGTCGTCGGGCTCGTCTTGGTCGTCCAGGTCATCTGGCCCGTTAGACGTGTCTGGGTCGTCGAACCTCTTTGAGTCGTCGGGTCGTCTGGGTCGTCTTGCCCATCTTTGTCGTCTGGTCTGTCCGGGTCATCGTGTCAGTTTGGGTCTTAGTGCCTGTTTGAGTAGTTAGTGTCGTCTGCATTGTCGGGCTCGTCCGAGTCGTCAAGCTCGTCTGTGTCAGCTTGTCCGAGTTGACGGGCCCGTCCGCGTTGTCAGACTCGTTCTTGTCATTAAGCGCATCTGGATTGTTCGTGTCGTTGGGCCCGTCCGGGTCGTCGGTCACATTCGGGTCATCGTGCCCGTCTGGATCATTGGGTCCAGCCAGACGACGTGGACAAGCAAGATGACCTGGACGGGCTCGGCGATCCAGAAGACCTCAATCATCTGGATCGGCCCAAAGACGGATGAGCCCGAAAACCCAAACGGTCCGAACGACTCAAACGACCCCGACGATTACGAGGAGCTAAACAGGAACGACGTCCTGGACGTGCCCGATGATCCCGACAGGCACATAACCCGATCGAGCCCGGCGAGCTTGACGGGCACAACGACACGAAAGGGCTCAACGACCAGAAAGAGCCCCACGACATGGACGGTTCCGACGACCTATACGACCCTAACGGGCCCGACGACACGGACGTACCCGACGATGAGGATGGGCCAAACAACTCGGACATGCCAGATAACACGGACAGGCTCGACGATCCAGATGGGCACGATGACCCAGTCAAACCTGACGACCTGGACGAGCCTGACGACAAAGACGACCCGGACGGATTCGACAAGCCAAACGGGCCCGATTATGCGGATGGGCCCTATGACTCGGACATCCTGACCAACAAAAATCAGTCGAACCAGACTGGTGGGATGACCCTTCGGGTCATCGGGCCCGTTCGTGTTGTCGGGCTCGTTTGGATCATCTAACCCGTCTGGGTTATCATGCCTGTCTGGATCGTTGAGCCTGTTTGTTATCTGGCATGTTCCGGTCGTTAGGCCGTCCTCGTTGTCCGGTTCGTTCGTTTCGTCGGACTCCTCTGGATCGTCCATGTCATCTGGCCCGTTAGGCCTGTTTAGGTTGTCGAACCTCTCTGAGTCGTCGGGACCTCTAGGTCATCTTGCCCGTCTTGGTCGTCCGGCCTGTCCAGTTCATCCCGCCCGTTTTGGTCGTTGTGCCTGTTTGAGTCGTCATTGTCGTTCGCGTCGTTAGGCTCATCCGGGTCGTCAAGCCCGTCTAGATCGTCAAGCTAGTTCGTGTTATCGGGCCCGTCAGGTTAATTGTGCCCGACTGGGTTGTCGGGCCCATTCGGGTCATCGTGCCTGTTTGGATCATCGAGTCAAGCCAGACGACCTGGACAGGCTGGACGATCCAGAAGACCTCAATTATCTGGACAGGCCCAAAGACGAATGAGCCCGAAAACCCAAACAGTTCGGACGACCCGAAGGAGCCTAGAGAGTACGACGACCTGACCAGGAACGACGTCCCAGATGGGCCCGATGATCTAGACAGGCACATGACTCGGTCGAGCCCGACGAGCTTGACGGGAGCAACGACACGGAAGGGCTTAACGACCCGAAAGAGCCCTACGACACGGACGGGTCTGACGACCTGAACGACCCGAACGACCCAAACGAACCCGACGACACAGACGTACCTGACGATGAGGACGTGCCAGACAACTCGGACATGCCAGATAACACGGACGGGCTCGACGATCCAGATGGGTACGATGACCCAGTCAAGCCCGACGACCTGTACGAGCTTGACGACCAAGACGACCCGGACGAACCCGATGGCCCAGACGAACTCGATGACCCAGATAGATCCGACGCGTCAGACGGGCCCTACGACTCGGACATCCTGACCGACACAAATCGGCCGAACCGGACTGGTGAAATGACCCTTCGTATCATCGGGCATGTCCGCTTTGTCGGGCCTGTTTGGAACTTCTAGCCCGTCTGGGTCATCGTGCCTGTCTGGGTCATCGTGCATGTCTTGATCGTCGAGCTTGTCAATTATCTGGCCTGTCCGGGTCGTCTTGCATGTCCTCGTCAGGCTCATCTAGATCGTCCAGGTCATTTGGCCTGTTAGGCATGTTTGGGTTGTCGAACCTCTTTGAGTCGTCGGGACCTTTGGGTCGTCTTGCCTACCTTGGTCGTCCGGCCTGTCCAGGTCATCGCGCTCGTTTGGTTTGTTGTACTTGTTCGAGTCGTTAGTGTCGTCCGCGTCGTCAAGCTCAACCAGGTCGTCAAGCCCGTCTGGTTCATCAAGCTCGTCCCTGTCAACGGGTCCATTGGGTTAATCTTGCCCGTCCGGGTCGTCGACTAGATGACCCAAACGTGCTCGACGACACGGACGGGTGCTTGTCTGGATCATCGGGTCTAGCCAGACGACCTGGACAAGCAAGATGACCTAGACGGGTTCGACGATCCAGAAGACCTCAATTATATGGACAGGCCCAAAGCCGGATGAGCCCGAAAACACAAACGGTCCGGACGACTCGAACGAGCTCGACGAGTACGACGAGCTGGACAGGAACGACCTCTTGGACGGGCCCGATGATCTAGAATGGCACATGACCCTGTCGAGCCCGACGAGCTTGACGGGCACGACGACACGGAAGGGCTCAACGACCCGAATGAGCCCCATGACACAGACGGGTCTGACGACCTAGACGACCCAAACAGGTCCGACGACATGGACGTACCCGACGATGAGGACGAGATAGACAACTCGGACATGCCATATAACACGAACGGGCTCGACGATCCAGATGAGTATGATGACTCAGTCAAGCTCGACGACCTGTACGAGCCTGACGACCAAGACGACCCGAACGAGCCCGATGACCCGGACGGATCCGACGAGCCAGACGGGCCCTACGACTCGGCCATCCTGACCGACACAAATCAGCCAAACTGGACTGGTGATATGACCCTTCGGGTCATCGATCCCGTCCGCGTTGTCGGGCCCGTTTGAAACATCTATCCCGTTTGGGTCATCGTGCCTGTCTAGATCGTCGAGCCCGTCTGTTATCTAGCTATTCCAGGTCGTCTGGCCCGTCCTCGTTGTGTGGTCCGTTCGCTTCGTCTGGATCATCCAGGTCATTTGGCCTGTTAGGCCTATTTAGGTTGTCGAACCTCTCTGAGTCGTCTAGACCTCTGGGTCGTCTTGCCCGTCTTGGTCGTCCGGCCTGTCCAGGTCGTCGCGCCCATCTGGGTCGTTGTGCATGTTTGAGTCGCTAGTGTTGTCCGCATGGTCAGGCTCAGCCGGGTCATCAAGCTCGTCTGGTTCGTCAAGCTCGTCCGTGTCATAGGGCCCGTCGGGATAATCATGCTCGTCTGTATTGTCGGGTCCATCCGGATCATCGTGCCCGTTTGAATCATCGGGTCCAGCCGGACGACCTGGACAAGCAAGATAACCTGGACGGGCCCAACGATCCAGAAGACCTCAATGATCTGGACAAGCCCAAAGACGGATGAACCTGAAAAGCCGAACAATCGAGACGACCCTAATGAGCCCGATAACACGGAAGGCCACAACGACCCGAAGGAGCCCCACAACACGAACGGGTCCGACGACCTGGACGACCCAAACGAACCTGACGACACATACGTACCCGACGATGAGGACGGGCCAGACAACTCGAACGGCTTCGACGATCCAGATGGGCACGATGACCCGGTCGAGCCCGACGACCTGGACGAGCTCGACGACCCAGATGACCCGGACGAGCCTGATGACTCGGGTAAACTCGATGACCCGGACGGATCCGACGACCTAAACGGGCCCGATGACTCGGACAACCCAATCGACACAGATCGGCTTAACCAAACAGGCCCAACGACATGCATGATCGGTCGACCCGGATGGGCCCGTCTGCGTTGTCGGGCCCGTCTGGATCGTCGAGCCCGTCTATGTTATCTGGCCATTCCGGGTCGTTTAGCCCGTCTTCGTTGTAAAGTTCGTTCGCATCGTCAGGCTCGTCTTCATCGTCCAGGTCATTTGGCCCGTTCGACCTATCTGGGTCGTCGAACCTCTCTGAGTCGTCGGGCCGTTTGGGTCATCTTGCCCGTCTTGGTTGTCCGGCCTGTACAGGTCATCGCGCCCGTTTGGTCATTGTGTCTGTTTGAGTCGTCAATGGCGTCCGCATCATTGGGCTTGTCTGAGTCGTCAAGCCTGTCTGGATCGTCTAGGTTGTTTGTGTCATCGGGCCCGTTGGGTTAATCGTGTCGATCTGTGTCGGCTTGTCCGACGCGAAGGGACCGTCTGCGTTGTCAAACTTGTTCGAGTCATTATGGATTGTTCGTGTCGTTGGGCCCGTCCGAATCGTCGGGCCCATTCGGGTCATCGTGCCCGTGTGGATCATCGGGTCCAGCCAAACGACCTACACAAGTAAGATGACCTGGACAGGCCCGACGATCTAGAAGACCTCAATGATCTGGACAGGCACAAAGACGGATGAGCCCAAAAACCCAAACGGTCCGGGCAACTCAAACGAGCCCAACGAGCCCGATGATCCAGACAGGCACATGACCTGGTCGAGCCCGACGAGCTTGACGGGCACGACGACACGAAAGGGCTGAACGACCCGAAAGAGCCCCACGACACGGACGGGTCTGACGACCTGGACGATCCAAACGGGCCAGACGACTTGGACATACAAGATATCACAGACGGGCTCGATGATCCAGATGGGCACGATGACGCGGCCGACCCCGACGACCCAGACGACCCAGATGAGCCCGATGACCCGGACAAACTCGATTACCCAGACGAATCCGAGGACCCAGACGGGCGCGACGACGTAGAGGGGCCCTACGACTCGGACGTCCCGATCGACACAAATCAGCCGAAACTGATAGGCCCAACGACATGAATGGTCGGTCGACCCGGACGGGCCCGACTACCCTGACTGGTGATATGACCCTTCGGGTCATCGGGCCCGTTTAGAACGTTAGGCATGTCTGGGTCATCATCCCTCTCTGGATCGTTGAGCCCGTCTGTTATTTGGCATGTCCAGGTCGTCTGGCCCATCCTTGTGGTTCGGTCCGTTCGCGTCTTCGGGCTCATCTGGATCGTCCAGGTCATCTGGCCCGTTAGGCCTGTTTGGGTCGTCGAAACTCTCTAAGTCGTCGGGACCTCTAGGTCGTCTTGCATGTCCGGGTCATCGCCCTCGTCTGGGTCGTTGTGCCTGTTCGAGTCGTCAGTGTTGTCCGCGTCGTTGGGCTCGTCTGAGTCGTCAAGCCCGTCTGGATCGTCAAGCACGTTCGCGTCATCGGGCCTGTCGGGTTAATCATGCATGTTTGTGTCGTCGGGCCTGTCCGAGTCGTCGGGCCTGTCCGAGTCATCGGGCCTGTCGGGTTAATCATGCATGTTTGTGTCGTCGGGCCTGTCCGAGTCGTCGGGCCTGTCCGAGTCATCGGGCCTGTCCGAGTCATCGGGCATGTCCGAGTCATCGGGCTTGTTTGGGTTGTCATATGACCTGGACAAGCCCGACGATCCAGAAGACCTCAATGATATGGACAGGCCCAAAGACGGATGAGCCCGAAAACCCGAACAAGCCCAACGAGTACGATGACCTAGACAGGAACGACGACCTGTATGGGCCTGATGATCCAGACAGGCACATGACCCGCACGAGCCCGACAGGCCCAACGACACGGAAGGTCTCTACGACCCAAAAGAGCCCCACGACATGGACGGGTTCGACGACATGGACGATCCAAACGGGCCCGACGACGCAGACGTACACGACGATCAGGATGGGCCAGACGACCCGGACATGCCAAATAACGCAGATGAGCTCAAAGATCCAAACGGGCCCGATGACCCAAACGAGCCCGATGACCCAGACGAGCCCGATGACCCAGACTGATCCGACAACCCAGACGAACCTGATGACGTGGATGGTCCTTAAGACTCAAACAACCCGACAAACACAGGTCAGCCATACCAGACAGGCCCGACGACATGGACGATTGGTGGACCCGGACGGGCCTGACGACCTAGACGGGTGATATGACCCTTCGGGTCATCGAGCTTGTCTGCGTCATCAGGCCCTTTTGGATCGTTTAGCTTGTCTGGAACATCGAGCCCATCGGGTCGTTTGGCCCATTCGAGTTATCAAAGCCATCTGGGTAGTCTCGGTCGTCGGGACTGTCATCTTCGTCAGGTCCATCTGGGTCATCGTGCTTGTCTGGATCGTCGAGCCTGTTTATGTTATCTGGCGTGTCCGGGTCATCTAGCCTGTCACTGGTCATGGCCGTTAAAGATTTAAACAATGTTAGCAAAAAAGGACCCAATTGAACAAAATTGACGAAAATTGGGACCTATTTGAGCACAAAGCCAAAATTAGGACTTATATGAAAAAACTTGACAAAAATTGGGACCAAAAAGGTATTTTAACCTAAAAAATAATATATTTTTCATGTTGAAGATGAAAGCCCATGGGTCGGCCTTGACCCACACGGCTTTTGTAGGGTTTTTGGCCTTGTGGGTTTCTTTGATGGGTGCCTTTTTCGATGTGGGTTTTTTGGTCTTAGCCCACATGGGTCAGGGCCAAGCCCTGTGAGCTAGGCCAAATTGACACCTCTATATGCATCTATTTCGTTTTTAGGTACTAGCCATTTTCATAAGAAAAGTTGTGAAATGAAATTCTATTAATTTATATTTTATAGTTTGTACCGTAGGGTCCAATCCCCCATAATAGCTAATCGACACTCAAAGAAGTTCACGCAACACCAATCGACGTCAAACCGAGCCACCCTAACCACATCGCTAGTTATCCAATGATCCAACAACTGGGATTGAAGTCGTCACTACTTGATGTGGCAATTTCTCTAGAATGATAAAAAGAGCTCAAAAATTGAGCGGCTGAAAGCCGGGATTGAAGTTGTGACTACTTGATGTGGTAATTTATCTGGAGTGATAATAAGAGCTCAAAACCGAGCGATCGAAGGCAACGCGTGACGCCAGGGTGACCTCATGCCATATTTGCTTTGCCAACAACTAACTGAAAATCACATTGAGATTCTTCTTGATGTTTGCAACCATGATTGCACATTGTGGCCCTTCGCAACACCAGCCATGACTTGCCATTCTCATTTGGCTGTTAGGGCACAAAGTCACGACCGATCGAGTTGCACACGCACGACCACACTAGTTAGGCAAACGCAACACAAGAATTAGATATTTGTAGTTAAGGTAAAAGAGGTCAGTAATCAAGTTAAAAAAGAAATTTGACCTCAATTAAGGAAACCTTAATTACGAGCCCATATAAAAAAGGTTAAAATACCTTTTTGGTCCCAATTTTCGTCAAGTTTTTTGAAACAAGTCCTAATTTTGGTTTTGTGTTCAAATAGGTCCCAATTTTCGTCAATTTTGTTCAATTGGGTCCTTTTTTGCTAACACCGTTTAAATCATTAACGACCATGAACAGTGACTGTCACGTGTGACTTCGTGGTTTTTTTGAATTTTTTTTATTTTTATTTTTATTTTTTTTAATTTTTTTTTAATTTTTTTAATTTTTTTTTAAATATACACGTGTCAACCCAGGAGTGTGCCACGTGTCACTTTGTGATTTTTTTGAATTTTTTATTTTATTTTTTTGAATTTTTTTTGAATTTTTTTGAATTATTTTTTAAATATCCACGTGTCAATCTAGTAGTGTGCCACGTGTCAAAGTTAACATTCTATATTCAATTTGGTCCCTATATTTGTTATTTTTGTTCAATTAGGTCCTAATTTTTGTTAAGATTAACCAATTTGGTCCCTATAGAAGATGTGACCAAATTTAATTTTTATATTAAAGTTATAATGATGTGAATTTTAATATATTAAATAAAGATATTTAATAAAAAATATGAATTTTAATATAAAAATTAAATTTGGTTTTAATTTGGAGAGAGACCAAATTGGTTAATGTTAACAAAAATTTGGACCTAATTGAACAAAAATAACAAATATAGGGACCAAATTGAATTTAGAACATTGACTTTGACACGTGACATGCTACTGGGTTGACACGTGGACATTAAAAAAAATTTTAAAAATTTAAAAATTTTTTTAAAAAAATTCAAAAAAATTCAAAAAAACCACAAAGTGACACGTGGCACACCCCTAGGTTGACATGTGTACATTTAAAAAAAATTAAAAAATTTAAAAAAAAAATAAAAATAAAATAAAAATAAAATTAAAAAAACCACGAAGTGACATGTGGCAATCACTGTTCATGGCCGTTAATGATTTAAACGGTGTTAGCAAAAAAGGACCCAATTGAACAAAATTGACGAAAATTGGGACCTATTTGAACACACAACCAAAATTAGGACTTGTTTCAAAAAACTTGACGAAAATTGGGACCAAAAAGGTATTTTAACCTATAAAAAACTATAAATATGATCCTAAGGTAAGTTTCTAAGAACATTTATTTCGCATTTATTACAACATTAATTGCTAACCCCGAACGGATCCCAAATGACTTAAGTATCAAAGCCTAATTGACAGGTACCCCGATCGTCTGGACGACCGAGCAGGAGAAGAAAGAGAATCGAATGACGATAGAGCGAAGAAGGAAGACAAGTCACAATGTTTTGATAGATGCCCAATCCCTATACTTGAAACATTTTGGCAGCCACCGTGGGGTCAAGCGATTAGTCCAAAACTGTTATGGTGACCATAAGAAACATGCAAGCAACGTAGAAGGAAGAAGAGCAGCAAACAAACAAGGAGACGTAAGAGAGATGTTCAAGCAGCGAATGGATGAGATGTAGAGAAATTATGAGGCCCAACTCCAGGTCTTATAGGAGGAGAATGTGGCTCTCTAACAGAAGGAAAAGGGAAACCTCGTGCCGTCAACACCAACTATTCTCGACCCCTCGAGGCTTAGTCGACCAACCAGGAGCTGAAGGGAAGTTCAAGCGAAATTGGGCTCAGTCAGGCGGAGGAGATCGCTCTCAACCATCTCGAATAGAGAGAACACAATTGTCGAAGGAAGTTATGTCCCACACTATAATGGAGAGCTTTGGGGCCAGTCGGGGAGGACATCCATCGCGAATTACGGCCCATAGCGAAGGAGAATTTTTGTTCACACCGTTCATCCTTGAAACACAACTACTTGATAGGTGGAAGTTGCCCATGTTTGACAATTACGACGTGACTTCAAATCCTAACAACCACTTGCATACCTTTTCAAACCAGATGATGTTCTATGCAGTGAGCAACCTCATTTGGTGCAAGGTCTTCCTCTTCCCTAACAAGACATGCCCTCAAATGGTTCTAAGAGTTACCCCCAACAACATCGATTGTTTCGCCACACTCAAGGCTCGCTTCAACACCCAATTCGCCCCATTCAGGCCTGCTACCCTCACACTGACGACCCTAGTTAACGTTCGACAAGACAAGGATGAATCGTTAAGAAGCTTTGTGGATCGCTTCAACAGAATTTTGGTGAAGATTAAAGACCTGAGCGATGAGATCGCAGGATACCAATTTTCAACAGGATTGTAACCGGGTGTTTTCGCTGACAAGATCAGCCACAAACCACCAACAAAATGGAGGAGATGCGAGAGCGAGCACTGTAGTTCATGTATATGGAAGATATGCAAACTTTTGTGCACAAATGTAGGAGCCTGATCCGCTGATCAATGAGAAAAGCACTCAAAAGCCTGCAAGCAAGTCCCCGACCAGGAAGACATCTGAGCGCAAAGGTCCTAAATTCACCAGTTACACCCCCCTAACGTCCTCAGGACCAAAATCTTAATGGAAACATTCAACACTGATTCCTTGCAACCCCCTAGGAAGAAGCCACCTCCCGCAGATGCCAATGGGAGCAAGCATTGTCTATATCACTGTACCATCGGACACACCACAAAATTATGTCACACTTTGCGTGACAAAATAGAGGCACTTATCCGAGCCAAACAGTTGAAGCAATATGTGAGAAAGGAGCATACAGAGTGAAGTTCCCCGAGGAAGAGAAGTCTTGCCAGTTCTCTCAATCGCAAAGATCCACAAGGGATAAAAGAGATTTTGAACGAAAAAGAGGTTCACCTGTGCGGCGTGATCAGAGCAGAAGTAGAAGAAGAGAGCATCCTCTTAGGGGATACATAAACACCATATCCAGAGGTTTCACAAGGGGTGGATCTAGCTCGTCCGCTCGGAAGAGATATGTCAGGACATTGAAATCCGTCCACCTGGTGGAGAAGAAGGCTTGAACTGTGCCACCAATCAGTTTTACCGATGAAAACTTCAAGGCGCCAGTTATGGACCAGGACGATCCCATGGTTATCTCGATTCAAGTCATCGATTAAGGGATCGGCAAGGTTTTGGTCGACCAGGGGAGCTCTGTCGACATCCTCTACTGGAAAACCTTTTAGAAGATGAACATCTCAAAAGATTTGATGTGCCTTACAATAAGCAGATTGTCAGATTCTTAATTGAGCACATTGACACTAGAGGCTACTTGGATCTAAGAACAAGGATCGACTCGAGGCGCGACGGTTAGTGGGTAAGAGTGTGGTATATTCTAGTTGAAGCTAACACCTCTTACAACATTTTGCTAGGGAGACCGTACTTAAATGCTTTTGGAGCAATTTTTTCCATTACTCACTTGGCTAAGAAATTCCCGTTGGATAAAGGAAACATATGTACGGTGCATTTCGATTAGCAAATCAGAGGTAGCAATGGCTAATCTAGATCCCTAAACGAACACTGAAGATCGTATAAAGTCTGAGGGGGACACCAAGGCGATAACGATCGACAAAATTGCAAAACAAGTGACCAAGATTCGAAGCCAAGTTGATGCGAATGAAGAAAAACTCCTACGGAAGTCCTCCTCAAGAACAAATATTTGTTCGCCTGGACAACTACGGACATGTCGAGCATTCATCCAAAAGTCATGGTTCACAAATTAACCATTTTCAAATAAGCACGCCCATTAGCTTAAAAGAAGAGAAAGATGGGAGAAGAATGGAAAAAAGTAGTGGAGGGAGAAGTAAAAAAGCTCTTGGAAGTAGGGTTCGTCTAGGAAATCAAATACACCACTTGGTTGACCAATTCGGTGATGGTGAAGAAGTCGAGCGGGAAGTGGAAGATGTGTATCAATTTCACCGAGTTAAACAAAGCATGTCCCAAGGATTCCTTGATGCATATTTAGGATATAATCAGATCCTTGTGTACGCACCAAACAAAGCGAATACAACCTTCATAACTGATCAAGCAAACTATTGTTATGAGGTAATGTCGTTCGGTCTGAAGAACGTCGGCACTACATACCTACGACTCATGAACATAATTTTTTGTGACCAAATATTCCGAAGTATGGACGTATATGTTAATGATATGGTGGTGAAATCCTAAACCATAAAAGAACAGGTCCAGGACTTGGAGGAAATCTTTCGCCGGGTACGTAAATACAGGATGCGCTTAAACCCTAAAGAATAAGTGTTCGGGGTGACGGTCGAGAAGTTCCTTGGGTTTATGCTTATGGCACGAGGGATTTAGGCGAACCTGGATAAATGTGTTGCTATTGTAGACATGAGAAGTCCCAAGAACATGAAGGAAATTCAGTGGATGGTGGGACGACTCACATTACTTACAAGATTCCTGCCTAAACTCATTGAGCGGATCAAACCGATCCTAAAAGTGATGAAAAAACAAACGGTTGATAAATGGAACAATCAATGTGAGGCAACATTTCAGGAAGTTAAGACCATGATAGCAACCCCCTATCATGTGTCGACCGACTCCCGATATGCGACTCCAATTATACCTGTCAGTCTCGAATGATGTTATCAGCGTAACTTTAGTGCAAGAAAACCTTGAGCAACGACTAATTCATTTCATCAGTCGAGTCTTGCAAGACTCAGAAACCCGATACCAACTCGTTGAGAAGATTGCGTTGGCCCTGCTATGTGGATTCACCTGCTCCCGACAACCCCTATGTTATGCACAAGAAGAACAAGACCAAATTAGTACATTGTGTTTGGTTTTACGTTAAACAGACATAGAATTTATTATGATTGATTTTCTAACGCAAAATCAATATATGTTTGATTTCCAAAATCAATTAAAAGGTAAAAAGTTCAAATTTAATGAGAAATAACTAATTATTGTTTTTACGTTGAAAATTTGAAATTGATTCTGAATCAAACACACACTTAAATGTGTGATTATTTGAATATAAATACAATATTATGTTTCTGTACATATTTTTCTTTCTTCTTTCACAGGTGGTAAAAATTAGGTCTTCAACTACAATTGGTTGTTAAAATCTTGGTATAATTACTCATATAGTACCCAGTTTAGGACTAATGTGTCAAATAGGTACCCGGTTTAAAAAAGTGTCAATTGCATCCAACTTTTAAAAAAGTGCTTCAATTAGGTTCCTTTCAGACAAAGTTGACTAACGCCGTTAGTCAATGTGCCACGTGTCAGTCTGTGGTTTTTTTGATTTTTTTTTAATTTTTTTAAATTTTTTTTGAAAAAAGAATGCCACATGTCAAGTCCCTGTGTGTGACATGTGGCATCGTTAGTGCCACGTGGCATTGCAATGCCACATGTCAGTATCACTATTAGATGCCATTTTGTTGATTTCGATTTAGTTCCCATATATGTTTTTTGTTTCAATTTAGTACCTACTTATGTGTATCTGATTTAATTTTGACCTAATTTTTTTAATAATTAAAATCCATTTTTTATAAAATTAAAAGTAATTAAGTATAAAAGTTTTACAAAAATTAAGTATTTGATATTTATATTAAAATTTAGTGGTAAAAGTCATTTTATTAAGTCACTTTTAATAAAAAAAATTAGTATAACATTCATACCAATAGAAATTTTGGTTTAAAATTAGTAAGAGATAATATTGTTCTATTTTGGAAAAAAAAATAAAAATTAACAAAACATGAGTACTTAATAAAGAAGTAATTAATAAAAAATATTAGTATAAGATTTACACAAATAATAAATTTGGTCTGAAATTGAGAGAAACAATATAAATATTAGTACTTAATTTTATAAAAATATTTATACTTAATTATTTTTAATCTTATAAAAAATGGATTACAAAAATATTTTAATTATTAAAAAAAATTGGGACAAAATTGAATCACCTACACATACTTAGGTACTAAATTGAAACAAAAAGACATATATAGGGACTAAATTGAAATCAACACAATGACATCTGATAGTGACATTGACACATGGTACTGCAATGCCACGTGTCACGCACAGGGATTTGATACGTGGCATTTTTATTTTTTTTTCAAAAAATTTTAAAAAAACTAAAAAACAATTTAAAAGAAAAAAAACATAGACTGACACGTGGCACGTTGACTAACGGCATTAGTCAACTCCGTTTAAAAGGGACCTAATTGAAGTACTTTTTCAGAAGTTAGAATGCAATTGACACTTTTTTTAAACTAGGTATCTAATTGACACATTAGTCTCAAACTAGGTACTATACGAGTAATTATACATAAAATATTCTCTATTAACTCATAAATTTCGTGGAATTTATTGTCCCTATCTTTGTATGTATCATGTGTATGAAGACAACAAATACGTGAGATCTATCGTAATTTCATATTATTTTATTTTTTATATTTCAATTTTTTACATTTTTTTAGTGTTCATTTTTTTAATTTTATTTGTTTTTCAATTTTTTATTTTCTTAATACATTATTAAAAATAAAATTCAAAATACATATATACAAAATGTCAAAATTTGATA
>Ga0214543_1007621_pt1 | contig 18383 bp, 9 predicted proteins | sample CNSS2metaG_FD_160094 | JGI IMG/M metagenome (GOLD analysis project Ga0214543, IMG submission 160094) | Root nodule microbial communities from cowpea collected in UCLA plant growth center, Los Angeles, California, USA - CNSS2 | ecosystem: Host-associated > Plants > Roots > Nodule | place: USA...
TATATATTTTTGAAGGAACACTTCAAATATGCGATAGTATTTCATTACAAGAATAAGCTGAATTATTCACATATAATTATCTATAGAAAAAAGTTAGTTTGTATATACTTATTACATACAGGATTACTTACTGATTTTAATAATATTAATAAAAAATTATAAAAAAAAGGAAAACTAGACCCATAATAAAGTTATCTACGAGAATAGGGACCAAGGGAAAAAAAATCCATGGGTAAGACTAATTAATACGTCGATAAAATAAACCTAAAACAAATTAAATTAAAAACAAAATAAACCTAGTACTCTTCTCCCAAAATCTATCTAACATTCCAACTTTGGTAAAATTTCTCTTCAAACCCATGGCCTCCAAATGTCTTGAAACCTAGCTCCCACTCTCCCAAAATATTTGACAATGAGCCCTAAATCTATGAAAGATAGGAGAATCTTGAATGGGGAGAACTAATTTTTTTTTGTTTCCGCAATGCACAAGTGTTGCTCGCGTGATTCTTTTGTCACAACAAAGTAAAAGGAAGAAGGGTCCTTCTCACATAAGTGCTACGCCTCTTTTCCCTATTTGGTTTTTCACAACAGGTGGGTAAATGATTTTTTGTTTTAACTATAAAGGATTGAAATATTTTTTGTTTTAGCTATAAAGGAAGATTCTTGGTTTGAAAATTTTGATACTCCTTTGTAATTAACAGGTGAAAGGGTGGGAGAAGTAAAAGTTGTTGTTGAGGTGAGAGCAGTTGCTGCATTGCTGAAGTAAAAGTTGTTCCGCGTTATTAGGTTTGATTGCAAATATAGTTTTTTAATAAATAAAAGACTGCAATCACGAGTGTGCAAATGTTGAAATTCTTGGGTGAATGAATATATATTATAATAGATATTTGAGATATGCAAATGTTTTATACAAAACCAACTTTCATGGCACATTCCAAGGCTATTATCAGACGGAGCAACCCTTCAAAGTTGGTTCAAAGTGATGTTGACCTTTCATGAACCCTTTATTCATTTATGTGATGTTTTTCTATTGAATTCACTGATATATGTTAGGTTATGTAACCACTTTTGACTTGACAAAAGTTAAATAAGGTTTGAATTAATTATATCCATAGGCCCACTTATTCATTGTGATTAGTTAGGATGTATGTGCCAACTCCACTACGAAACAAAATACTCTAGTGAGATCCAAGTCTATGAGTTCCACCAATCCAACTAGGGTGAACATCTCTCAAGTATCAGAAGATGGTTGCATTCTTCAGAAACTACATAATTCATCCTAGGCTCAGCAAGATCAAGAAAATGAAAAACGATGATAGTTTGGTTCTATTTTCATTGGCTCTTGCTCCTCCAATCCTAACCACAAGGTAACAGTAGTAGAGAATGTCAATGAGGATTGAATAAAGGGTTAGCCTTTGGGTTTTGTTGGGAGGAAAGGCTATTAAAGCTGATAAGATTCTGGTGCCATATTCAAATATGGGGCTGGTCCAACAACCATAGAGGGATTGGATCAATGCATAAATCAAAGTAATTACACCAACTGCCAGACTCGTTTAGTGCCAATGCATATGAACATAATTCCCATTGCACATGTTAATAGGGGACTCGGCCAAAATGCTAACCTGACTACTCTTGTGGAGTGGCATGTCGTGATGTGTTGTCGTGTGAAACCAACAATTCCAGCACATGTTGTTGAAGTTAGAAAGTGGGGGTAACATTTCTGAGGGTGCAAATGGTGGGTGTGAGCGTCAGAGATAAGACCAAGAACAAATACAAGTAGAGCAGAATTGGAAAACCTTTCTTGTTGCTTGACCCGCCATTGTTGTTTTATTGGGAAAGTTTGAATCTTGTGCATGCAACAAATGATGAAGTTGACTTTAGTTTTTTCAACCACGTGACATGGAACAAATGTAATGCATGTAAATTTTGTTGATTAACAAGCAATGGTACAAAATCAGACTTTTATAAGACATGGATGCGTCGGCAGTAGATAAACATGATTGAGAAGAAACACTAGAAGAAGAAGAAGAAAGAGGCAAAAGGAAGTTAAAGATACCGTAAAGAACAAAAGATTAAAGGAACAAAGAGAGACACAAAATCGTGATGGGACTGTGAACGAAAGCCTCTGATGTGGAGGTTGTGCTTGGATATGGATGGTGTTTTAGATTGATTGCATTTTGACATGTTATCTTTCATTTTATTTTTTATTATGTTTGATTTGGATAGTGTTTGAAATTAATTTTGAATTGTGTAATGATTGAAAAAATACTGTGTTCAATGTTATTTAAGTATTAAAATGATTGCAATTTTTAATGCATTATTTAGGTTTTTGAACAAATCCATATTAATCATCCACATGTTTAAAATGGTGAATAATTTTACCTAGTAAAATTTAGTCATGGGAGATTACCCACAAACTGTTTGCAATGGGAAATTACCCATGGATAATGATCTATTAACATTACCTACAAAAGTTAAAGTGTGAGAAATTACCTACGGAAGGTGATCATATGTATTATCCACATAATTTGAGTAGTGGATAATTTACCCACGGACTACGCTCTGTATGTATTATCAATACATTTTCTACGGACCAAAAATTCATCAAAATTTACCTATACAACTATTACATACAAAATTAGAGTCATCGGTAATCCGTGGATAATTTCTGATTACCTACAAACTTTTGTCATTACCCACGAACTTTTACCATTTGTAATTTCTATTTTTTTGGCGATGTTTGGACACTAGACCTTTCTTCAATTTTTTCTTAGAAAAATCAAATATTATACAAATTAAAGAAATAGTTTGGACAAGTGACATCTCTTTATTTTTTTCTAAAAAAAAAAAAATATATATATATATATATATATATATATATATATATATATATATATATATATCAAACTTAGATAACATTTTATTTCTTTATAAACAATTTTAAAAAATTAACAATACTTTTCTAACAAAACTTAAAAATATAAAAATAATAGTTAAGATAATATGTATAAAATTGATAACAAAAATGGTAACAAATGTGACAACGATATTGTGATAACAATATTATAAATATTATAATGAAAATAAAGTGATATAAGGTTAGAAAAAAATGTTCATTTTTAAATGTTTTTTTTTCTTTGTGAAAATATTATTTAAGATAAAAGATGTCTTGTAAGAATATTCGTTAAGAAAGAAGATGTATTTTAAAAATATTTTTTAAGATAAAGTCTCATAGGAATATGTTATCACCTTATTTTACAATTTATATCCTAAAGGACCAAATTGAATCGCAAAAGAAAAAAATGACAAAATTGTAATCTATACCAGAACAAGGATTAAAATAGATAAATTTGTATTTATCCAAACATCAATGTTATTTAATGATTTGTGAGCATACGTATACCATTAATCAATTAAGGAGAGTGGTGGTACCATATTTTAGTACCACTCTACAAAGTTCTTAAAACTGTTCAAGCCATAAAATCGAAGTTACAATAGTCTTTGCAAAAGATTAAATACCAAAAACCTTCACAAACACTAGAACACACATAATCCAGAATCATGAAACAAATCAATAGAATAAGGTGATGTTCACTAGTAGACTTCAAAGTTCTAATTAATAAATTAGTATGGTGGTAACCATCAATGAAAAAAATTACGAGAGCGTAGGTTATAATTTTTCATAGCTGTGATTGAATTCTCTGTAACTTCTTCTGGAGGTATGTAATCAGGATCATGAAGGCAATTAACATCATCGGATAAATCACCATCTATCCATTCAGACCAATCCTCGTAATCAGTATCCATGTCACATGACAATTCTTTTTGTGTTTGCATGGTGTTAACATTGTTTATCAGAGTTAACAACATTTGATGGTTCAAAGTTTCATAGTCCCTGCATGATTAACAAACAAATTCTGAGATACAAAACTTATATTCAAAATAGCATTTTTTTTTACACTTTATCAACTTACTTGTATGTGCAAATGGCATGTAGCAGTTGAACCGAAGCAGCTACCATGAATAACAATCTTGCCACATTTATTATCCAAGTTTGGAGCTCAATGTTGTCACTTGTTAAACGAATAATGAGTACTTCCACAAAGAAAGTTGCAAAAAGCTCTGTAAAGAACCAATAATATTTAGTCCAAAATTATATATAATCTGAGGTTTATAAACTAATAGCACTATTCAGTACATACCAATATATAGGAATGGTCTCATATTGTATGTTTGTTTCGTACTAGTCAACATGAAGATGACAAAGATTGATATGGAATAAACAAAGAAAGCTTTGATCATTCTTGATTCAAGTAACAAGGCATTTTGCAGAGCAAAAATCCTGTCTAAAACAACAAACATGGAAGCCTGCTTTGATTCAAAAGATTCCTGAAAATTAGAAAAAGAAGTTTTGGTTAAAATTTCATGAAGCAAAAAAACCAGTAGTCTACAAGAAATTGCAAACCTGAGATGACAAAATTGACTTTGAATTTTCCATCAAACGATCATGAAATCCTTGAATCTGTTCCTGACGTTGAACAAGCTCTTCATGTTGTCTATGTCCATATTCAGCAAAATATTGTAGGGTTTTCCTGCAACACACCAAGAAGTTCAGCTTTTTCCAAATTTGATCTCTTTATTCAAATTTGAGTTAACTTGTCTACCTGCTCTCTTCTAGTGCTTTGGATTGAAACTGAATCAATGAATTTAGGGACTCAAGTGCTGTGGATTGTCCATCTAAAAGTTGGTGTTGCTTATCTAAGGAAAGCCCAGCCATATTTCCAATATCTTCAGCTTTGCTTTGCAGAGTGTTCATCCTTGATGACATGGCATCTCCAACTTTAATTACCTCATTCTCTATCTCAATGGCTTCATCCCTCAACTTTCCAATTTCTTTTCCCAGATAATTATAAGATTCTTTGAGCATTGTTACCCCATCTTCCAAACTTCTCTTCATACCCTCTTGACCTTCTTGTAACTGTGATTGTGATAGTGCAATTTTTGTAGTTTGCTCATAAACATTCTGTGAATGAATTAACACAGAATCTATGTGACCTTCCAGATGTCTAGCAGTTTGAGCTACCTGTTGGGTGTGGCTACCAATTGAATCAAGAGAATCATGAATTCTCTTAGATCCTTGTAACAGATGTTCTGATTTCTCTTCAATGTTATCTAACTTGTCCTCAACATACTGGGCTGAACTTTTTAATTCAGTCACAAGTCTCTCAGTTTCATGTTTGAATGCATACGCCCTATAAAAATGTACAAAACATTATTCAAGTTGAGACAAGACAAACACAGAAAATAAATAAATAAATAACAAAATATAGATTGGTTAAAGGAACTGCACTTAACTGCAACTGATAACAAATGATGTTAGTTTCAAGGTAGAATTCAAGGTAAACCTTATGGGCAAGGTCATCTAAGGTTCTCAAGCATGAAGAAATAGAAGCTTTGGGGTCACAGTGAGGAAAAGGAGATCTTCCAGAATCCCTCTGAAAGCAATCACTTAGGTGCCAAGCTAATCTAGACCTCTTCTCATCAACAGCCAAGATCTCAGAACACCCAGCAAAAAGATGTTCATACGCATTTTTCCAACAAGAGTTTGAGGTAATCATTTTCTTCTGAGCATTATCTATTAATTTCACTCCCTTTTGGTCGTTGAAGGCCTCAATGGAGAACTCTGCACTAGAACCTCTAAAATTGCCTCCATTGGAATAGGCCCTGTCACTGGAAGGAGTCTCTTTTGATGATGAAAACCATCCCCATGACTCACTTCTTAGCAAGAATGACAGCAAAATAATAGCTAGAAGAGGACTCTCGCCACCACCCATAGAAGAATTTAATCATACAGTTTATGTCCAAGTTTCACAACCCTGCATCAAACAACGTAACTAATCAAATTTGTTACCAAAAACAATTACCCCGTGCTGCATAACAGAAATAAGAAGCAAAATTCAGAATATTGAAATAAATTGATAAACTAAGACACGCCTTATACTCCAAAATTAAGATATAAATTTCACCAACAAACCAAATGGTTGTTTTCTGATCAGAGAACTACAACATTCTTTTTAAAGGAAACAAAGGCTGCAACAGTACACTAGAACTAATATTAATATTATGTACTTCAATTTTGTTTCAATTGCAGTATATGCACTTCACAACTAAATTGAGAGAGAGAGAGTAAAAATTTATATATCCTTTATTTTCAACAAGTTGAGTGTGGCAATAATTTAAGGTTAATTTGGGATATGAATGAAAGGGATATATAAGGAAAGAGAAACTTGGGATCCAAGAAATATAAAGTCGGCAGGCACAAAGCAAAGTGAACTAAACTTTCCTTTTATTCAAACAACAAATCACAAAAAACAAAGAACATGTCAACATTTCGGATTTCAGATAATTCATTGTTCTACAACTTAACATAATCAAAGGAACCGTTTGTATCAATCACTTATCATTCTCTACGAAAATATACTTGAGAAAAAAAAAATGTGAAAACATCCACCATCAAACTTTTAACATAATTGTCTTCAATTAAAATAAAATAACTACAAATGAATTGCGTAAAATAACATCAACAATTTTCTAAACATGGGTAAAGCAAAACAGGAAAATGTTAAAGAAAAATCTGTGGTATCCTTTTATGCTACGACTAAAGTGGAATTAAAATCTGAATTTTGATGGCTACTTAACAAGTAAATAAATAAATTAATAAAATTGTTAAACTGGTGCGCACCGTTTTGTAGGGGAAATTGTCAGAATGAAATCCAAGAAGAACGAAAGGGTAGTTGACTAAAGTTTGAGATGAAACAAGAAACAAGGGACAAACCTAAAGCATGGAAACGGTGCGTTTGGTGTTTGCAAGATTGTGAAAATGAAGTTATAAACAAAGCTTATATAGAAGAACAGAAACCAATGGACACAAGTCTTTCCAAAGAATATAACGCTACGTTTAGTCAAAAAGGCGGTAACAGTTACAATACTTCTTAAGAACGAAGTTGTATCTCATCACAGAATTCAAAATTTCGAAACACTACTTTCACCAGAAAAATTTTAATACAATTTAAAGAGACATGACTTTTCTGAGTTTTGAAAAAAAAAAGTTTGAGTTTCCTCTCTCTCTACATATATATATATATATATATATATATATATATCCATTTTGGAGTCAAAATCTCAAAATGGTACTCAAATATTTAAAAGTCTCTAAATGATCCTTTTTTTTGTTGAAATGTTTCACGTTTGCCCTTCCCGTTAAGTCAAGGTTGACGCCGTTAGAGAGAGTGCCACGTGTCAGTTCCTCGATTTTTTGAATTTTTTTATTAACTTTTTTTTATTTTTAATTTTTATTTTAAATTTTTTTTAAAAAATCAAAAAATTGCCACGTGTCAAGCTGTCATCGTGCCACGTGATAGTGACAATGACACGTGTCAGTATTACGCCACGTGTCATTTTGTTAGTCTCAATTTGGTTCCTTTATTTTAATTTGTCTCAATTTAGTTCCAATTTTTGTAAAAATGAGCAATTTTGTCCCTCTTCAAATTGAAAAAAAATTTAATTTTATATAAATGTTATACAAATATTTTTATTAAATTTGATATTTGTATTCAAATTGATATTTTTATTATATATTTTTATTATATATTTTTAACATAGCTAAATTTAATTAAAATTATGTTTCACATTCAACTTTACTTAAAATTGTTTTAAAATTTTAAATTTATATGTGTTTTATTGTAACATGAACTAGGTAATTTATGAATTTTTTTCTATTAACAACTTTTAAACCATTTTAAATAAAGTTCAATGTAAAATATTAATTAAATGAACTTAATTTGATTAAAAATATTTACTTGAAATATCAATTTTGATGAAAATATTTGTGTACATTTATACAGAAATTAAATTTGATTTTAATTTGGAGAGGGACAAAATTGCTAATTTTTAAAAAAATTGAGACTAAATTGAGACAAATTAAAATAAAGGGACGAAATTGAGACTAAAAAAATGACATGTGGCGTAATACTGACACGTGTCACTGTCACTGCCACATGGCACGATGACAGCTTGACACGTGACAATTTTTTTAATTTTTTTAAAAAATTCAAAATAAAAAAAATTCAAAAAAAAATTCAAAATATCGAGGAACTAACACGTGGCACTCCCTCTAAGGACGTCAACGTTGACTTAACGACAAAGACAAACCTGAGACGTTTCAACAAAAAAGAGGACCATTTTGAGACTTTTAAAATTTGGATACCATTTTGAGATTTTGACTCCAAAATGAAGACCAAAAGCATAATTAAACCTCTATATATATATATATATATTATGATTAAAAAATGAAGATAGCTTAATATAGTCTTTTACCATGTTTAACATGTAACTTTAACATTTACAAATGGTAAAAATTAATATTACACGAGAAGTTTAACACCAAACAAAGTTACAATGTTCTTGAAGACACTAAAGCACACCTCAATTCTGTGTTTACAAACAGAGAGGGAAGCTCCACTACCAAATCCTAACATTCACTCAATATTGATTCTAATAACTTTCTTTGTTCTTCCCCCTGAATTGTTTCCTGCCTCATACTTTGATGGGAATTTCCTATCTCCTTTAGATGGCTCCAAATATGCTAGTGGCCAAGTGTAGTTCCTGTTCAGCTTCCCATTGCTGGAATCTACAACATTGTGATGCTCTAGCATTCAGACACTTTTTGGTTAAACAAATCATGTTGAAAATCAGTTGTGATGAAACAATAATTGTAGATATGTTAAAAAAAGGTTAATATTATGAGTCACAGAAGCACATAGTATTTTCAGACATGCAAGAATAGTAGCATAGTAAAATGTGGAATTGAGCAAAACATAAAGCACGGAACTTGGTCCGATTAGCATGCACCAACATGAATTTGGTCGCTCAAATGTGTAGATCAAATCCAGATCAAGCAAAATATTTAGGAAATAAATCAAATCCTACCCCCGCTCATATGTACATCAAATCCAGGCAATTGTGCCATATTATTTCCTTTCCATGCTTCTTCAAATCCTGAAAGTTCATCTGAAGAATAAAAAAAGATACATCAGTATTGAAAGGAAGAAAAAAAAACACTACAACTTTTGATATTGCAAACTAGTAATCACATAGAGACAATGAACAAACCTTCATTAAGATTGTGCAGTGTCTGGGTTGTATCAACCTTACCATATGAGTCAAGCTTCCTTAAAACTGAATGACCCTACATGTACATAGAGCATAATCGAGCTTAACATCTATGTTAAAAAGAGAACAAAGACCGAACTGTAATAACATTCTCTTTTCTGATATACACACCTTGTCATGGATTCCTCTGCTAATCCTATGTGTTGCTTGGCCTGTTGTTGAATCAGCTTCTTTGTTCTCCTCCATCACCACCTGATTCACAAAGATATAATATTAAAGCAAACAATACTACCAATGGTGACAATAATCCTAACAAGTGACACTAACACAAAATCCCATACCCCATTAGACCCCATCCTTCTGGTTCTAGTAGAAGTATAATATGCACCATCTATTCCACCATAAGTTACTCTGCTACTCTGAAAAGAATATTTGTTAGCCTTCGAGGGTTCGGTCTTGTAATGGTTATTCTTGTATGTTACATCACTGTTCTTCCTTTCTGCAAGGAATCAAACAAAACAGTAACATATGAGAAAAGCAAATAAAAGAAACGTTTGTCCAAAACAACAAAAGTCTTACCCTGCAGAATAAGAACAATATAAATTACTAAATATATTAACGAATTTTAAATTGAAAACATTGAAAACATCCCTCCTCCTAGGACCAGGTATGAAACAACAAGCTCAGTGAATGGAAATATCCAAAGCTTTAAAAAGCGGTGTCCAACCACGATTGCAGTTCAAAATCAAGGTTTTGTAACAACAACACAATCACAATTATGGTCACATTGATCAAAACGCGGACAATTTTTCACAATATCATGCAATGTAACAAAATCGCGAACGTGACTGCAATTTAAAACCTTAAAACACCTAACAATGATAAAATAAAAAATATAATAAGAACAGAAAATAGAACATACCACTAACATCATCATCATCTGGATACTCAACCGATGGTTCCACGGTTGATCTAGATTTTTTCTGATCAAAATCTTTGTCTCCATGTTGAGGGCAATTATCAGCCCCTTCATCATCAGAGTCTAACTCTTCTATAACTATTCCTTTTTCTCTGTTTGGATTCTGCACTGCTCTCGATGCAGAATTTGAACCAAACAAGCTATCAAACGGGTCTCTGAAGAAGGGATCATCAAATGGGTCCCTGCCTCCAAAAAGACTTGGCATCATTCTTTCTTGAAATCCAAACCCACCAAAATCTCCAAACCCTCTTGGTTCAAAAATATCATCTCGAACTTCTCTACGCTTCTGCATCTTTTGTATCTAATTTACTCTTCAGAAAAGAAAAATCCAGACCAAAAATCACATCAAATGAGCAATCAAAAAGTTCATCCAAAAACTCGAACAGTACCAAACAATGCTCATAACTCCTAAACAAGACTGAAACAACATGAATTACAAAAAGCAATCACCACAATTTTGCATGTTTCGTAATATTTCTTGATGAAATCGTTATCACCTATAGAGAAGGAGAAAGGTGGCTTCATAAAGAATAAACATAAGGGATATCAAAACTTTTAGTTGTTGCAATGAAAAGTTTTGAATGCACAAAAAGAATAAAATGTTATGAAATGTTGTTACCTGAGGAAAGCAATTTGAATTGAATTGAGGGTGAGAAGAATAAGGAAGAACCAGAAAATCCTATGACATGAAACTTTGTAATAAAGGGACCAATTTATATGGTACAGAAGCAACACTGAGAGAAGGACACCTGGATTTTGAAACTAGAACCTTCTGGCTCTCTCTCTTTTTCTCTACGGTGATGCAATTTTTCATAATAACTTTATTTTGAGGCACTATTTATTTTCTATATTATCAAATTAACCAAATTGGGATAACTTTAAATTTGGATGTTCTTTTCGTTAATTTTTATTTTACTCATTTATAATTTATGGATTGACGAGAAAAAGGGAAATTTCTTAAACGGAAATTAAAAATTAAAATAAGTCACAATTCAGAAAAAATAAACTTAAATGTAGATTAAATCATTTCATTCATTCTTATTTTTCCAGTGAAATTTTAAATAGTTGTTTTATGTGCGTTAGTTTTGTTCGTATATTTAAAAATGATATATGTTGGTTTGTGATTTCTTTCTAACTCTTTAAATTTTTTTAGTCTTTTAACTTTTTAAAAAGAAATCGTTACATATTAAGTTGAGGTTGAGAGTATGTGATGCAAAGTTAACACATGCGAATGTCACATCAACTATCATTATTTCATTCTTAATTTATTTTATTTAATTGAATAATTTTATTTTTATTTAAATCGAAAACAAATTTAATTTTTATATAATTATTATATGAATAGTTTTATTAAAATTGATATTTTTATTAAATATTTTAATAAAATTAAATTTATTTAAATTTATATTTTGTATTAAATTTTATTTAAAATTATTTTCAAATGTTAAATTTACGTGTTTTAATTTGTTGTCAAATTATTTTAAAATACTTTGAAATTTTACGTTTGATTTCATAAACTTATTTTTTAAGTCAACTCTAATATATATATATATATATATATATATATTATTGTATTTTACATATTTTAAAAATATATTATTATTTAAAATATAAATTAAAATAAAAAATAAATATTAAAGTATGATTTAATAAAATAAACGAATAATAAAGTTTAATATAAATTTAAAATAGTTAAACGAAAGTTGATAAAAGTATTTTATTTTATGAAATGTCGGAACAAAAGAAATATTTTAAAATTAAACAAGTTCAAATAAAAGAAAAGATTCTCAATGTTTTTACTTTTTTACTTCTGTTTATAACTCTTTATTTTAATTTTTATTGTATTATGTATATAGTACAATAAAATTGAAATTCTAATGAAAATAGAAAAAACCAAAATATATTTTATTTTACTATAGAATAAAATTTTAAATAGTGTTTTTATATATTTAAAGGATGATATATGTCGGTTTGTGGTTTTTTCTAACATTTTAAATTTTTTGCAAAAATAAAATTGTTATATATTAAATTAAAATTATATCACCTGACAGTTGTGATATTGATACGTGTGATTGTCATGTCAAAGTATCATTATTATATTTTTAATTAATATAAGACTCCAGTCCATGAACGTATTTTTTGGTTGTATTTTTTATTTTGATTTACATTTTTTTTATTATTGTTATATTTAAATAAATTATTTATTTGTATAATTATATTTTATTATTATATAATTAATATAATTATTGTTATATTAATAATAATAATAGTAGATTATACTAATATTAATATTAATAATAATAATAAGATTAAAAAATAGTAATCAAATATGAATTTGTTTGTTTTAAATCATAAAATTGATACTAATTGATTATTAATGTGTAATAAAACAATACTCTTACATGATTAAAATTTACAATTACAGTTTTGAGTTATATACTATATTAAAATAAAATGTGTATGCAAGGTCGTATTTAAAATAAAATGTAGGTATATTATGTAATATGGTCTGTACAAAATAAGTATATGATATTTGTTAAAATTTGTAAATAAAAACACACATAGAAATAAACACATGTATATTTTATTAAAATTAAAGGTGTATGCACGGGTTGTTGTTAAAATAGAATGTAAACATATTGTGTAATCTGGGTGATCTGGTCCCGTACAAGATAAATACATCATGAAATTAACGTTAAGAAAGTAGTGTTCAGATACAAAGTTTAAATTAAAAGTTTAACTTTCATCTCAATTCAGAGTGACGACCTATAAAAATACTTAAACTAATAATCATAATAATAATAATAATAATAATAATGTTAATGTTAATGTTAATGTTAAGGTTAATAATAATAATACAAACATTACCACTACTAATAATAATTCAAATAATAATATGATCATTTAGAAAATATGTATGTAATCGAAATATGGTCCCATAGAAAATTAAAACATGAGATTGATATTAAAATATGTAAATAGAAATATATGTAGATATTGACAAACACATACAAAGCTATTGAAATATATTTATATATAAAATCAAAGATATTATTATTTTTTTAGATGAAAAATGTTAAGACTAAAAAATAACATTTGAATTGATAGTTAAAATTAAATACAAAACTACCACTATAAAATGTAATAAAAATTATTAAAAAGTAATTAAACATAAAAAACAACTACCAAAGTAACACATTAATAAAAATTACTAAAGACCATTTAAATAAAATAATATATCACAGTAAAAAAATTATTAAAAAGTAGTGGATATGGATTGCTAGAATTAGTGTTTAAACATATTTGAAGGTATTATATATTAAAAAATAAACTTAAAATTAAAATTAAAATTTAAAAAATTATGTTTTTTTTAAATAAATACAACATGAAATTGATGTTAAAATTTTCAAATCAAAACACATGTAGATAATGTATGGGTCATTATTTAAGTAAGATGTATGCATATTGTGTAATATGATCTTGTACAAAACAAAAACAACATGAAATTGATGTTAAAATTTTTAAATAAAAACACATGTATATTATATTAAAATGTGTAAGGACGGGTCGTTATTAGAGTAAAATATAGGTATATTGTGTAATCAGGTCTCGTATAATACAAAATGAACTGTCACTACCACGTGGCACCATGTCAGCTTGACACGTGACAATTTTTTTAAAAGATTTTTAAAAAATAAATAAAATAAAATAAAAATTCAAAAAATCTAGAAACTGACACATGGTATACTACTCACAGAAATGACTTATTGCATCAAATTTCCCAAAATAGGGACCAAATTGAGTTAAAAAAAAATAGAGGGATCAAATTGATATTTTGCTACAAAAATGGGACTAAAGGTATAATTTAACCTTAGAGTGAAATATAAGTATATTGTGTAATAGGGTCTCGTACAATACAACATGAATTGGATATTAAAATTTTAAATAGAAAAACATATAAATATAAACACATATATATTATATTAAAATGAAATGCGGACGCATGATCATTATTAGAGCAAGATATAAGCATGTTGTATAATGTGATCCTGTGCATTTGTTTTTATTTTTAACTTGTATTAAAACATTAATACAATTATTATTAATTTAAATAAGTTATTTTATTTATATGATTTTATAATTATGAATATAATATTTAAATAAAAAGTTGACTGAAAAAGAATCAAATAAATAATTATTGATGTTTTTCTATAACAAATTAATTAAAATTAATAATATTGAATTTTTACGTTAAAGTAATAGATTTATAAAAAATACAATTGCTAAGGAGTAGTAGTAATAATATTATTATTATTATTATTATTATTTTATTACTAATAATAAAATAAATAATAATATTTAAATATAAATTTATTATTTTGATGATAGCATGTACTACCTGTATGTATTATATTAATTGAAAAATGACCTCGTATTCACTACAAGTTACATGTGCCAACAGTAAAATTATTGATTTGGCTAAACTAAAAATCCATTTTACATTAAAAAGAAAATTTGAAAATACCAAATATTTGTCAATTATATTGATAATCGCTTAAAGTATATAATACTGTCAATATCCTGTGAAAACCATATATATCAGACTTGATTTTAGATTTTCTTGCGTATCATGTTGTTAGGACTATGAACATTTCTTTTTCTATAAATTTCTACTCCACTTTTCATTAAAAGTTAAAGGTCATTAAATAAAATAAAAAATCATATTGATCACTTAGAGCTACAAATACCATCATACATTAACCTCTTTTATGATCCACCATATAAAGTATGTAGAACATTAAAACTTTACTCCACCATTACATCAGTCGAAATTTCAGCAACAGGAACATCAAACTTTCCTTTGTTCTTACTGTGCAGTGTTATCACAAATATTAAAGTTAAAATACATATGTTTTATTAAAAACAATTTTAAGGTTAATTCTTAAAATATCCACAAAATTATACAATATTATTGTATACTTACATTAATTGATAAGCTTTTATGTGTTTGAGAAATTCTCTCCTACAAGCTAACACTTAAAAATATCAAACCACTAATGTAGTCAACTGAGTATTTAATATTATTCAATATGAGGCTTAGGTACCCCATAATACCCTAACATTTATCAAACTCATATCTAATATTACTTGTATTTATTTATAAGTTCAAGGACTCAGATTTAAAGTGTAGTTGGATGTGTTTAAATATTTCAAAGAAGTATGGGACTAACAAATTAATTTAAGCTTTATTCCATGATCTTGTAAGAATTTCTGAAATGGATCTTAACAAATTAATCAAATGAGTAGGTACTCATCTATCACAAATTAGGAAATCTGCCATTTTTTTATTTGTGAATTTATGGCGCAGACTTAGTGGTTAAGCATAGGGAACCACTTCTCTTAAAATAACTGTTAAATCTAAAAATGATATTGGTTTTAATCTGTGATGTGATTTCACTAAAAAGTTAGGAACTGGTACCATAAATAACAATCCATTTGTTACGCAAAGACTTCCATAAATTAACTACTTTGACATCAAACTTCCTATATCAAATGCTTATACTTTGATACAACCTTACCAGAATTAGCATCATGCTTATGAGGAGCTTTCCATAGACTACCAAACCACGATTTTGCAACCATTGCTTTTATCAGAAAATAAAATTGCCCTCTTTAAGATAAATACAGCTCCATAACTCTACAATGCTTAACAAATAAAATATAAAATGAAATAGTTAAAAAGGCATTAATAATCTTTTACTCATTTCAAAGAAATTTCAGCCTATATAAAAAATTTTCAAAGCTCAGATTATTGTCTCTAAATAATACCAAGGAAACTATTAACACCAGATGTATACATGTATGAAAGGAAACAAAATAATGTCTATTGTGTTGCTACTTGACAATAAAAAACTCTTGACATGATATTGCACCAGACATTTCATACCACATGCTAAAATTAAACTTAAGGTTAGAAATCTACATACTTTAAAGCATTTCATAGGCAGAATTGTACTTCACCATTAAGAACCATCTACATGCACAAAATTGTTCTAGTTAGCATGCTCAATATTTTTCGTCTTAAAATTTGATTATTCCAACATCCCAAATTTCTAGAAAGTTTAAAAACTCAAGGGATTAGCATTACAGGGATCCAAATTCATATCATTAGTAGCATTACAGGATACATTGGCCCAAACACATTTTTTGCTCATCCTTAAATCTTCAGTAGACTATCAAAGGCAAACAAAAGTAGAAAAAGTAGTACAACCTATAGGACATATTACAATTTCATTATCAAATTCTGGAACATACTTGAATATATATGATGACAGAAGAAAATGAAGTAAGATCGAGAAGCAAACACAAACATATCCATATATAAGATGATAAAATCCACAAAATCAATGTCAAAATCACAAGCATTCTCTAAGAACATGGGAATAACACCTATAGTTGTTGAGCTAGCCTACAAATTTTTTAATTAGCAAACATAATTACTTCATCAAATTCCAATAATTAGTTCGTAATATATAAGGTCATTCTACAATTATTTTACTATAACCCAATTCTTTATAATAATAATAATAATAATAATAATAATAATAATAATAATAATAATCAGGCAATCCTCATCATAGCAACTCAAGAAAGGTCACATTGATCACAATTTTGCTATACTTTCCTTGATATTTTATCAAAGGCAGAATCCAACATGAATGGATAATTATGATTATTTCGGTGTACTATGGTAAAACTTTATATTCATAGTTTTTGTTATGCATGTATAGTAAAACTCAATGGTGATGTTAATGTAAAGTATTCATATTATTTGATGGAATTAGAATTATTATGAAGCGGAATAGGAATTAATACTCTTATTAGGAATTAAAAGAATTAGCTTTCAATTTTTTGACTTGGGATTGGGACCCTCCAATGTCTCCATTGTCTTTTGTTAAAAACAAATCTGTCTAATACTCTTAACCACAAAGGGATCCGAATTGATTAATGAGTTTTTCACTTACTTAATGTGAATCTTGAAGGAGTCTTTAAGGTTTAAAACTCAATTAATCAATTTCGCAGTTCTGGGTTAATGGACTGTTTAAATCAATCAAGAAAGATTAAGAGAGAGAAGAAAGAATCAAGACACACAATTTATACTGGTTCGATTCAATGCGAATCTACATCTAGTCTTCTCCTAAGTAACACACTTAGGAGGATTCTACTAAACAGAAAGGTTCCAAGAATTACAAGCACACCTATGTAATTCTAACCCTCAAAACCCAAGAACTTGATTCAACAATCAAGAACTCCCCCTAGGAGCAATGCATCCACACAATTGCACCTAGGTCCACACTTCAAACACTGAAGCAACTGTAATCAAAAATACAGAAAACAAAACAAGAAACGAATACACCTAAGCTGTGCAGATTTGACTTGATGCTCCTTGAATCAAGCAAGATCCATCATGGTAGAATCAACCATCAATTCTTCTTGGATCTGTACTTGAGTTATCTTGCAGAATCTTCTGAAACTTTATGTCTTTCAGATGGCTCTGTCTCAGATGAAAACTGCGTGATCTTTCTGATTTTTTCCAGACCAAAAACAGATTCCAAAACAGCTTTTATACAAAGGTTTTTGCTGTCACTAATTCGATTAGCAATTTACCTAATCGATTATCGTGAGTATATTTTCACTTACTTTGTACCATAGTCACAACTAATCTATTAGTTAAAAAACTAATCATATGCAGAATTACACAACAGGCCTGAAATACATTTGATAAAGAGAAGCTAATTGCCTAATGCACATCCTAACTGGACCAAGCTATGTTTTATCCTAGATCAGTAGACATCATCAAAATTGTTCTTCATTTATGGATGAAAGGCTCCCCCTTCCAACAGTCTCCCCCTTTTTGATGATGTCCAAAACATGGACTGTGATAAGCCTACCTGCAGCACATTAAGCAAACAACAACAGCAGTACACAGTACAGGCACACAAGGCAAACAACAACATAGGCATATAATAGATATCACTTTCATTTTATGCTCCCCCTATCAGTATAGCCTATCAATGTAGTGGCAAAATAATCTCCCCCTTTTTGGACAGTAGCAAAAACACATATTCAATATTGTAAGACCCGTAGAATTTAATTAATTAAATAAATAATTAATTAATAAATACGGGAGGGGTAATAATTATGACATTAAATTATGGTTGGTATGACGTGG
>Ga0214543_1007624_pt1 | contig 18377 bp, 10 predicted proteins | sample CNSS2metaG_FD_160094 | JGI IMG/M metagenome (GOLD analysis project Ga0214543, IMG submission 160094) | Root nodule microbial communities from cowpea collected in UCLA plant growth center, Los Angeles, California, USA - CNSS2 | ecosystem: Host-associated > Plants > Roots > Nodule | place: USA...
ATATATATATATATATATATATATATATATATATATATATATATATATATTTGGATATCGACATCCGTTATGTTAAATAATTTTTTTATTTTCTTTAAATGTTCTTTTACTTTATTTTTAAAATGTGGAATAAAAAATAAAAAATTATAAATTAAAGAAATAAAATTGAAATTTAAAAGTTTAAATTTTAATAAAATTTAAAATAATTGAAAAAAAAAAATATAAAAAAAAAAAAAATATATATATATATATATATATATATATATATATATATTAATTACATAATTATATATGTTTTAAATAATAAATAAAATTAAAAGAATAATTAAACTTTAAGTTAAAAGAATATTTATTCTGTTTTAGAATTTTTATTTTATTTAAAAATTTTTTTACTTGAACTATTTTTTCTTTAGTTAATTTTTTTTTTGTTTTAATTATGTTGTAATTTTTTTAAGTAATTTTTGTTTTAAATTTTATTTATTTTATAATTTTTTATATTTTTAATATATATTTTAAAAATAAAATAAAACTTATATATATATAAGCTTGTTTTGTTTTCATAATGTATTAAAAGGTAAATAAAATTAAAAGTAATTAATCTTTAATTTTTTTTTAAAAAAAAGTAAAAGCAAAAATTATATATTCTTTCAATTATTTCTCTAAATAATAATTCAAATATTGTTTTGAGTAGAACCATTTCTATGTTTTGAGATATTGCTGCATTCAGTTTTGTTGATAGCAGAGACTTTGTTTATTTGTTTCATTGATAGAAAACAGAAAAAAGTTAATGTGTGTGTGATTGATGTAAGAGAAGACGAAGAAGCAAAGAAGAATGGTGTAATTCAAATGGATTCGGTGCCCACATACAATGGCAACCCTAAATTAAGGGCCCACACCGATGCAAAATGGTTCTTTCTTTTACTTTTTCTTTTTCCAACCCTATCACACTTCTTTCTTCTCCTAATTATTATTTCAAAATAACCATTTTCAAATTAAATTATTAAATTTCACTAAATTAAAAAAACATGGAAAAAGTTGGGTTCTTAAATTCATCAAAAACTACATTTTTCATTATTCCAAATTTGAAAACGCAAACAATTTTGGGTATGAGTGCTTATTTTTGTGAGTGACTAACTTTTTTTTGTCAGTTATCATTTTGCGAAAAGCTCTTATCACAAGAGTGTAAGATTCTTTCAAATCCAAATTGGTATCACTTTCATGCGGTAGTGCGGATGAATTAAAAAATAACTTTTTTTTTACAAATTTGGGAAACTAAATTATTATATTATTGAAATGATTGCAAAATGAGTGTAATTTTCTTTTAAGAAATCACAAAGTATTATTTTCCTTAACATATTTCCAAGAATGTGTTTCATGTTTATAAAGCACTGCAAATATAAAAATAAAACTTTATTAAATGAAGGTAAAAAAAAAAAAAGAAAACTTCCTTTAACGTGTTATGTTAATTCAGATATTTTGTAGAGCAACAACATTAGGATGGAAAGAAATACAATTTTCTTTTCAAATCTTCCTCAAATTGAATTTGGTCTATTTAACGTGTCAGTTTGAACCAAAAGTATCTTTAATTCATTAACAATAATTTTTATTGAGTTTCTATATTTTATATTTTAATTGTTTATCGTAAGTTTAACAATTTGATTTTTTAAAAATACATAAAACTTAAAGACAAAAACAGTTTTTTTTAGTAGAGTAACTAAATTAGACCCCTAAATGCCTTAAGCAAAAGAATAAAAGTTAGCATGAAGAATAACCCTTTAGCTTAAGTACCTTTGATATGGCTGGACAACAAAAAGACAAAGCTAAGAATAAAGAGATTTCAGACCTAATAATTGTTACACACAAAACAATCAACACAAACAAAAAGTCCATTACATGTGTATATGTTTATGTTGTTTTCATTTTTACCCACACTTAGCTTACTACAAACTCATATATTTTACATCTTAAATAATATACTATTCTTAAAATATTAACATGATAAAATATTCATTATTTTTTTCTATACATAAAATTTTGATAAAAGCTTTGACGCAAGTGTATAAATTCAACACTTTAAAATTAATTTTAGATTTAACAGTTTTTTTCATTATCTTGGTAATTTTTTTAAGTCAACGTTTTTTTTATTTGGTATAACATTTTTTGCAAAAAGATAATATATTTTTGCATGATAATAATATAATTAAAATAATTAAGTATACACGATGATAATAGTAAATAAATGATATTTCATTACTTAATGTAGACTTGTTGAGAAAAATAATATTGACGAGATCATCATGAAAACTTTTAGTACGATCTAATAAAAATAACTATGATGATTTGTTTCCAAATTTAATAAAATTAAATTGAAAATATTTAAATTAGTAAGGTAAAATTTTAAATTATCATAATAGAAAAAAAAAGTTATATACTTAATTTGGTATAATAAATATTGTCATATTTAATTTTTAGTACATAGAAAAATGCAACATTAGAATAAAATTTGTAATTCTATTATTTTTGTTGAAATTTGTTAACAAAACCGTATTTGAAGACATGTTTGATATGAGTAATTATTAGATATATCGAAAATCTGAATTAGTGTATAATTAAATTCAGAAAATCACTAATAATTTTAATTTAATAAAGAAACAAGCAAAACTAATAAACATATATAAATAACTACTAAGAATTACCAAATTCGTGCTCACTATCTCAACGATTAATGAGATATAAATAAAATTTAAGCTTTTTTCTTCTAAAATTATAAGATGTTTCTATTACCCTAAAACTAAAATATATTAATATTCTTTTATTAAATCGAGATTTAAAAAAAATATTATACTTTTTTTTAATCATAAAAGTTTACACCTACCTATTTATTTGACCTTGAATTAATTAGGTCACGGCCATTATTCCCTTTGGATTTGCATAATAGCTTTTCATAGAATCCTAAGTAATCATCATTGCAATAACTATTACTAACTTTTCTCATTCTTTTTATTTTTATAGCCATACATGTCTCTGTCACACATCAAAAGAAGAGGAGAAAAAAAAAAAGAGATAAGAATGTATTGTGTTTTCTTTTTCACTTTTTATCTTTTCTAGGAATGAAAAAAGCCAATGCAGATGTGGGAATATCATATCTTTAATTGAAATACAAATTTGGAACGAGGGCACACATTACCTAAGCATATATAATATGTTAAAACTTATTATTATTTTATAGTTAATACATAATTTTAATTTTAATATTTTTTAGTGAAAGGTCATGTTGGAATATGGTCAAATTTCTGGGTTTCACAATATCGAGACGATTTGCTTGTGTAAGTCTATTTTTTATTATTAAAGAATTGAATATATATTTTATTTTATTATATACACACACACACACATATATATATATATATATATATATATATATATATATATTAAAAGTTACTATATTTTAGTATTTTAAAATATGACTTTTGTTAAATTACTATTTAAATTCGGTAAATTTTTCAGTTATGGTAACCTATTACTATTAATTTAATTTAAGGTATTCACTCTAAGATGTGATATTCAAGTTAAGTTGTATTATAAGAGTGAAAAGTAATAGTATTCGAGCATGTCGCAAAATTTAAATTTAAGGATTCAAATATTTTTTATTTTTTATAAAAGTTTTTTATAAATTATACGAGATAATAACAATTAAATTTAAAACATAAAAAATAAATACGTCTATAAATCTATACAAATATTTCGTTTATAAATACGTTTATGTACGAGATAATAATTTTTCGTTTTAGCTACTTATTCAAATGTTTTTGTTTTTTTTATTACACCTAAACAAATTTAATTATTTTTCAACGAATTTATTTAAAAATGAGTTGATTATGAAAAATTATAAAGTTTGAAAATTATCATAAATTAGAGTATTTTTAGTTTTCATATTAAATTTGTTTGTTGTACTGGAAATTTTTAGTTTTTTAATTGAGTTATTATAGTTTAATTTATTTTAATTGAATAATATAATCGTCATTTTATTTTGATATCTTCCTTAATTGACTTCGCATTTAATTAGCTTCACATTTGACAATTATATGACTTGAAGTTCTTCTTATTAATATAAAAATAATATTGTAATTAATGTTTTTTATCATTGAGCGATGATGTGGAGGTTATTATTTTCACACAAAAAATAAATATACTATTTTGATATTCGATTTATGGATATTCACAGAAAAAGAAATATATAAAATGGTATGTCAAAAATAAGTTGAGTTGGATGGGTCTATTACTGAAAAATGGATTAGATATTGCAATTTGTTTCGTTTTAGAACATGTTGGTGGACTGGCCACTTTTTTTTTAATTTTTTTAATATTTAAAAAAAATTGTTTATAATTTTTATATAAATATAAATTTGTTTATATAATATACAATTTTTGTTTTATTTTTTAATTTTTTATTTTTAAACAGAAATAAATTAAAAATAAAAGGTTAGCAGACTAAGACGAACTGATCCACCAGTTTGATGGATTAGACGGACTAGACTAAAACGGGTTGACAGGTTGAAAATTCTAACCCGACTCAACTTTTTTTTGGCGGACTGATAAAACCCATTTTAACATCTCTAAGAATCGGTCATGATATTCATAATTACAATTTAATATTATCTTAAGTCAAATTTGGTTTTATAACTCAAAACCGTATTTATATCAAAATTCATGTATAAATTGTATTACAAATACTTCCTTTCATACTAACTTTCTAAAATTCTACTTTGATTCTCATTAACTTTCATTATTGTTGTTTTTTCACACTATTTTTCAGTTTGAAAATATTAATCATTCACCTTTTTCATTTTACTTTATCTTTATATATTTATTTTAATAAAATTTGATATTTAAATTATAACATAAAAAGATTTTATAAATAGTATTTGTGATTTAAATATCATGCATGATCATAACATAGTAATATTATAGCAATATTGTTAGGATGGTTGAGTAAAATCATAAAATGGTAAATTGTCTTTTTTTACTATACCACATGTTCACGGTCTCAGATAAATGATCCATCGTTTTGTATTATAAGTGAACACTATCTGATCAAAAATTAATACAATATTTTTTTTTCATCTATCTTAATTAATTTTTTTAATAAAATTAAAAGTTTACCTTATTATTGGTATTGTGAAATCCAATTAAAATTTTTTTCTTATTATTAATATTGAATTCATCTGTTCTCTTTTTTTTTTTAAATCTCAATTAAAAAAAATCAAACCTAATAAAATTGTGATGGATTTTTCCACCTTATTTAATGTATTTCAACAAAAATAAACAAAAAGTAAAATTGATAAACGAGATTTTAATTAAAAAAATTCAATTAAAAATAAATGATGTTTTTCTCACCTTTATCTTCTTAATTGAATTTTCATTTAAATAAAATTTAATTAAAATAAAACATTATTTCTACTACACTTTCAATCAAAATAAAATCTAGTCGATACGATTATAGATAGGGATGGCAAAACGGGTCAGTCCGGCCCGTTTTGGCCCGACCCGTTTGTGGTCCGGCGAAAACGGGTCGGGTTGGCCCGCCACCCATAAATGGGCTGAATATTGCGACCCGATTCATTTTAGGACGGGTCAGCGAGCGAACCTGTTTTCTTTTTAATTTTTTTAGTTTTTTATAAATTTTTGTTTATAAATCTATTATATATATATATAAATTTATTTATATAATATATAAAAAATATTATTTTTTAATTATTTTTAATTTTAAATATAAAAAAGAAACGGATTGGCGGGCTGAACCGTTTTTGCCAGCTAAATTGGACTAGGCGGACCGAATTACAACGAATTAACGGACTAAAAATTTCAATCCGACTTACCATTTTCTTGACGGATTGGTGGGCCGACCCAATGGACCTGACCCATTTTGACATCCGTGATTATGTATAGAAATTTCTTCTTCATTTCTTCTCTTCACCTATTTTCTTCAAGAAATCCAAAACAACACAATACATACTTGAGTTTGATAAACTATTGATAATTAAGGATTTTTTATCCTCAAATATCATGAGTATAAAATCATAATGACTATTATTAATTAGTTAATACCAAATAATGTCTATTTGAAATATGTTATAATTTTTTTTTCTCACGTTACCATTACTAAAGGAACAAAATAAGAATATTACACAATCATAATTAACAGTCACATTGTCTAATAAAAAATATAAAAAATTTAAATTATGAATATAAAAAGCAATTTTGATAGAAACTGATATTCGAGAAACTTCATTAAAAATACAATTTTTAAAATAACTCAAAATTTAATGAAGTTACAAATTGAAAACTTAAACTTAATTATGAAAAGGATAAGAATGATTGAACCAGTGCCACGTCGTCACAATTCCCATAGATATTTTCACGTTTTTCATCACTAAACTCTCACCCTTGATTCTCCCTTGTTGACCGCTATCTAACGTCCCATCCAATGGTTCTCAGTTTGTCAAGCCTACATTTTAGAACACACGAGAAAACCCCACAAAACTCCACTGCAAATAATAGCGATGATGATGTGTCGAAAACGACGTCGACGTGTGTGGAGATCCGAAGAGGATTAAAAGCGCCGTCAGATATAGACACGTGGACGGTGGGAATTCCATTCTCTCTCCACTCAATTGTGTTATAAATTGGGATCATGGCTCCTCCTTGAAACTCGAACCTGTGTGTGATAATTGTTCTTGTGACTTGTTCTTCGTCGTTATCTTCTTTTCTTCTGTGTTTGTTTTTTGTTACCCGAGAAAATGTCTTCTTGCTGCGGTGGTAACTGTGGTTGCGGAAGCTCCTGCAAGTGCGGCAACGGCTGCGGAGGGTGAGTGAGGTTTTCGTGCTTTTGTTGTGTCACCTTTTCAAATATCGGAATTTTTTTTGTTGGGATAGTTTTGTTCCTGGATTTTGATTTGCTTTCTGATGACCCTTTTGGTTAAATTGCATGAAAGTTCACGCTTTGTTAATTTTCTTGCATGGGGATATTCTGATAATCTGAACATTTATTTTTCTTCTACACAACATGTAGAATTGTATTTTCCTTACAGAGGAAGGTTTTTAGGGTGTTTTGATTTGCTATCTGGGTAACCCTCCGTTGAATTTCTAGGGAAGTTCGTTATTTTTTTTTTCTTACGTGGGTTTCTGCATGTTTAATTCCGACCACTTTGATTGTCTCTTCCACTTGTGTAAAGATTGCGGTGCTCCGATGTTGTTTGGCTTTTTGGGTACCCTTTGAGTTGATCTATGGTTGTTAGAATCTCCACGAGGCTTTTATTTCTGGGGAAATGTTTTTGGGAGTCCTGAAATAGGTTGAATGTGAATTCACTTGATCATGATGGAAATGAACCATTTTAATGTTTGTGTAATGTTAAGAGGAGAGAAACGCAGTGTTTTCGTGTAAAAAAAATGATCATAAGAGGAGTTTTTACCATTTGTGTTGTCTAAAATTCCCTTAAACTTTCTGTTTTCTTATTTTCTGGTTTTTGATTGTTGTGCAGCTGCAAGATGTACCCAGACTTGAGCTACGCGGAGCAAACAAGCACCGAGAGTTTGGTGATGGGAGTGGCACCTGTGAGGGTTCAATTCGAAGGTGCTGAAATGGGTGTTGCTGGTGAGACTGATGGCTGCAAGTGTGGAGCAAACTGCACATGCAACCCCTGTACTTGCAAGTGAGCTTGCAGAGCAAAAGCTTGAAGCAGAGATGAACCTTAATTACAATTAGTGGCAGGAATAATTACAATAATTAACTATTATCCGTAGTTAAAAAAGCTTAAAACTATGTAAGTCTTTGTGTCTGTTTTCGTGTTCTCTGGTGTTAGGTTTAAACACCCTTTAGAATAAAGTGGCCATGTCTTGCCCTTGAACAAGTTCAATTGCTATGGACTTGTGATGGGATTATCTAGCCATGGTTACTTTTGTTTGTTCTGTGTAAAGTTGGCTAATCAGAATTATCAGTCTCTGCTTATAATATTATATTACTGGAAAAAGTGAGTATTTAATTTTCTGTTATTTTATCAAGAATTTTATTTATGCTCCATATAAACAATTTAAAGGACAATCATTCAACTACACTTTTTTACTTGAGTGATGAAAGTGTGTGGGTGTGAATTTGATGAAAAAAAAAAGGATCATTTCTCTCTCCATTTGTTTTTGGAGGTAGCATATGAAATTAGAATGGCATTTTTTCAAACACATGGTGTGGTCGGTGTTGGTGTTGGTCCCCTTCTACTCGAAGACTGAGAGTTTGAGTTCCATGTGCGTGTTTCTGAAACCTTTGGCAGATTACTACTGTGATAGTTACAGCTACAGTGGTTCTTTTCGAACAATCTTAATCATTTTCAACTTTTTAATTAACTTGAAACTTAATAAAATGCATAAAATTGTAATTAAACTAATAAAGGAAAGTATGTGTGTCTTAATCATTTTCAACATTTTATTTAACGTGAAACTTATAAAATGAATATAAAGTTGTAATTAAACTAATAAAGGAAAGTTGTAAATAACGTTTATTTTATTTTATAAGATACAATATTTAAAGAATTAAATATTTTATAAGTTGAGGAGCACAGTAAATTTAAAAACTTTTATAGAACAAAATATAAAGAAATATTTTGTATGAACTTAAATCAATGTTTTATAATATTGAATTTTTAAAATTTTTAAAATTAATTTATTAAACCCTCAAAAAAGTAAGAATAAAAATATATTAGTAATTTAAAGTTTATTCAAGATTAGAATATAAAAGACTTTTTCTTTTCTTCTAAGATTAGAAATCTTAATAATTCCATATTTTAATTCTTTTGACATCAAAGATTAAGAATTTAACAGATTATTTTTATATTATTCAAAAATTTTATCACGATTTATCATTAAATTAATTTTTTTTATCTCATAGAAAAATATATTCATAGACAGTTATAAATTACTACTCTGCTGCCAAAAATATAAAATATTCAATATTCTATTCATGAATGAAGAATATTTTACTCTACTCCTATTATTATTCAACTTTGATGGATTAATAAAACAAGGTAATATTATTTTTACAATTTTCATCGGATTAATAAAAAAAATCTACATAAAGTATTACTGCTGTAATATTCTAAAATGTTATGAATAATTGGTAGTTATTGAAAACGTTTAAAAATTAATGTTTGGCAATATGATTAACTATCTATATACCTGGTGTTCTCCACAACAAGAACATTAATATAGATATAGTATTTAATAATGTACTTCCTATGCTATGGAGTCAATCCTTTCAATACCTGTAGTCTTTCAAAAATTCGAATTCTGAGTCCATTGACTCTTTTAGTGGTACATTAAATAAAGGTGAAGGTGCAGATTTCACAATGTCAAGCCATACAAAGATGGTACATTAAGCAAAAGGGGGGGTGCATATATGAATCTGACCCCAAAATAAATTAAAGGTGAACATATCAAGATGATTCAGAAAGAGAGCTGGAATGGGTTAAGCCCACATCAGTTTTTCAATTATTTTTTTGAATTTTTATTTATTATATATTTTTTTATTATTTACTCTTTTTCTTATACGTTTTTAAAAAATACCTAGAAGCTTTTATTATTTAGTGGTATTTTGGTGCTGTTTTGGCTTGTGTGCTTTGCTGTGGTGAATAAACAGGTGTAGATCAGATCTGAGAGAGCATGTAAAATCTGAAGAGTTTAAATTTTGTTTTACTTTGCTGCTACATAAATAAAGTTGCATGGTAAATAAACATCAATAATTCCCACCCCACTCACACTAAAAACACTATGAAAAATTTAAGTGTGGGGATGGAGGAAGAAAGGATAATTTAAAATTAATAGAAAATATAATGTATTTAGTAAGACTAAAACTTTAGTAGGTGTTAGTAATTTGAAATGAACTGTGATTGATTCAAAATAATTTGATTTTAAAAAATAAATAATATTATTAATTTTTTATTTTTCTCATTATTAAATTTATTAGTTATTTTAAATAACAGATGACAAAACTTTAAATAAAAACAAAATATGTAAAAAAAAAAACACAGTGAAATCGGATAAAGCGTGATGCAGTGACACATACATTTTGTAATATGTAAATAAAATGAGGACAATGTAAAAGCACAAATTATAAGTGAATATGTGACTTCAGCGTTCGCTCATCTCTTCGAATAGGAAATCTTTCGAAATGAGCACAGACTAAAATGTATTGATGTTGATGTATTAAAAATGTTTTTAATATATTTTAAAACTTAAAATCAGTGTAATGTTTATTAATGTATCTTGGAGATTTAGAAAGAAAAACACTTAAGACTTAATAGAAAATTCAAATTCATACACGAGATTCTTAACCTTTTACATGAATATGAAAAGTTATATAAATCTCACATAAAATATGTTATGATTAGGCTGTTACAACATACAGGAACACAAAACAAGCTGAGAATAGGTTGCTAGCTGAAAGGAATGCAAATTGCACTTGATGTTAGCGTATAAAATAGAAACACTGATAGTGAACTTCAATTAAGTATTGAATCTTCAGCTTATTCTTCAAATAACTTGTTTGCAGCTTTAGTGAACAGATTATGGGCCTGTCAGAAAGTGGTGGAAGTTAGAATTTTTGTTCACAATTTTTAGAAGAAAATTTTCAGCTAATGTAGCATGCTTAACATACCTGCTTGTTAGAGAGACCTATCTTCTCCAAATCATTTAACTGCAAAATACCAAAAACAAAGCATCACTAAAAGCGTTATTATGCTTACTTAATTCAGTATCTGTATTATAAATATTCTTTATACTAACCGATTTAAGAGGAGTTTCTTCTCTGAGGTCTATAATGTATTCTGCCATTTTCTCTCCTATGCCCTGAAGGAATTGAATCCACGGAAGTTACAAAATGAAAGAAAAACAGTTAAAAGAAGTAGCTATGGGGTATTTGTGACCATCTGGAATATACCTTTAACTCAAGTAGTTCCTCTCTGCAATCAGAATTGAACTCAATGTTAATATATACCTTAATAGAAGGTTACACAGACTTGTTATGCTTTAGATAGTAGGCATGATACAAAGGAAAGTGTTTGCTTTACCTGCTAGCATTGTTCAAGAAATCGAGGTATTCTTGAACTAGACAGTTCTGCAAATTGAAAAGAGATGTGAGAAATGTGGTTCAAAAAGTTCATTTGTTAGTGGAGTCAGATAACCTCTGCCTACCTTCAGTGTAGAACTTCGTGTGCTAAATTTTCCAAGTGGAGTGGCATCCTTTTGTATCCCTTTATTAGAGCAGGTTGTCAGAAAAGGTGTTTGTGTGAAAGACAATGCCTCAAGGGGTTCTTGAATAGCATTGATGTTGATGGGAGAGAGGGCTTTTCTTAAAGGACTCTGTGCTGCATCTTTACTCTCATTATTAGAGTTCACTCCCTTTCTCGATGGCTCGGCTACATGCAAAGTCATGTTGCATTAAAGCTTTAACAAGCACAGAAACTATACCAAAGTACCAATTTAAATTTTCCCTATTATATTGCCAAATATTATCAAGAATTTCACAGCAGCATACCAGGTAGATTTTTGTATGATTCCCAGGCAGCCTTATTAGCATCATGCTCAGTCTCTTTGTTATCATTGTCCTTGACAGCAGATGGTGCATTCTGCAAAGCATTGAGTATTATCATATTTAGAGAAAGATGCAAAGGTTTCTTCACTGTCATGAAAATTTTTAAAATCTGGGAAGACAACGAATTCCTTGTTGGACTTTTTCTTGCTTCTTGTGATAATGCTTGTATTTTCAGTATGCATGACGTCGCATAGGTTATTTTGGATACTCACCTCCATGCATGAATCAATTGAAGCTTCAACATCTAGTAAATTTCCAAAAGCCACAGCAAAGGCACTGCTAAGTAAAACATTTAGAAGAAGTGAGTAACAGACTCAATGAGAGAATGATTTTCTATAATAAGCACAGGTACCCTACAGTCACCTTTCATTGGTACGTTTAGTATCGAAGTTGATGGCAGTTCTTCCCCCCTTCTTCACTGAACTGTTAAAGGTAATGGATCTCTTAGCAGGTGTAACAATGGAAACGGGATTTTTCTTAAGAAGAGGAGAATTAAATGGCCCAAGTCTTTGTGTACTCTTTGTTTTGCCTTTTGATTCTAACCAAGCTCTCAATTTTGTTTCCATGTCAACTTTAACTTTTGGGGTCTCTTGTTTGTGAGCTGAAGTTACAAAATTTGTGACATGCCTTGATCGAGCAGCTAAACTCACAGTATAAACAGATTCCTGGTATTCTCCTGGATTCTGAAATCAAAATAGTCTACAGTAAAATTTTCAATCTAACCATAGTTAACAGTGAAGCAAACTAATAATGTTTTCTTTTGGGTTTCACAAACAAACTTTTATAAAACCTTTAATCAAGCTCATCAGAAAATTTAGAGGACTAACAGAAAATGTGAAGAAAAGAACTATAAACTCTATAGCTTTACCAGGCAAGCAACCATCAGTGCACGACTTGTTCCCCCTAGAGAGTCCTGCAATATACGGGTCAATTTGCTTTCTCGGTAGGGTACTCTAGGTTTATTGTTGTTCAATGCATATATCACATTTGACAGAGCAAACAAGGACTGGTTTATCTTTACACTCTCTTGGAGACGAATCCCTTCATTGCAGGTCCTTCTGTTGTCTTCATTACCTGCTTCAACATTAATAACATAAGCTTATAAGTTATAACAATAAGTGCTTCTGATCCCTTATACCGATTGAGCATGGAAGTAACCTGCCAAGTCTATGAGATTCAACTTCCCACATACAACAGTTCCGGTGCCATCAGCTGAAGGAGTGGACACAGATATCACAAGCACTCCGTGACTCCTACTAGAGACATCATTGAGAGCTGTGTGGGCAACTTTGCGTCTCTGAACTCCACATGAGAAAACATCTTGAAATTCAGACATGGTGTTTATAGGAACCTGAGACAGTCCCCGGAGGTGAATCTGTCCATCTTTGTCATCCCAAACTGAAATCTCGTTCGCTTTTAGCTCCAGAAGGTCGTAGCATCGGTCCATGTAGACCTCATAGTATGAGATCTGTGCTGTGCTGCCAGTGCTCTGGCAAATAGACAGGATCATAGACATTGCCAGTGGCATCAACCCAGGTTGTTCCTCAGTTCCCTGCAACACCAAGCATCGGTTCATCGCGTGTATACAACATAAAAAAAGTAAGAAACTTCTAAAAAGTATAAAAAGAAAAATCACATACAATACAAGTACTAAAATTTAAAAGCAAGCAGAATTATTTTACATCTACTTAATTTAAAAGCTATTGCTGAACCTCATAATACAAATCTGAAATCCTCCTAATCCTCTTAGCTCAAAATTCAGAAATTGCTCAAAGATAAACTAAGTCATACATCTAGATAAAAAATGTATAAAAAAAGAACACCTGCTACGGGCAAAGTATGACATATTGACATTGCTAATCACAAGAGGTTAGCTTGTAATATTCCATGAAGTAAAAACCCTATTGCAACAAAGTGAAGAACAAGTTTCCTGAAATATCACACTCACACCTGCATGGTGTATGTCTTCCCACTGCCAGTAGCCCCATAAGCAAACACTGTGGCATTGGATCCACCGAACATTCCCGGAATCAAGGGGCTCACTTCTCTGCAGAATATCTGTCCCACATTGTCATCTTCTTGCCCAAAGAAAGAGTCCAACTGGTAGCACTCATTCCGGCTAAGGTAAAAGATAAAAAACGGAAACAGTTAGAACCCCACATCATCAAAACCAAATTTCACCCACAGAAAAATCCAAAGGTGGAAACTTTATGAGACCTGGTATCTGGGTCTTTGAGATAAACAGCAACCTCTTCCTGGGGAAACTCGGACTCTTGGTCCAAGACGGATATGCACGAAACAGGGTCGCCGTTTTTTGTTGAGGTTTCGTGTGCGAGGAAGGGTCTGACCCTGACGATAACCCTCACTTTGGAAACTGAAATTGAGGTGTCGGAGGATTTCTTCGGAGTGAAAGATTTGACGGGTTTTGGTGTAGCAGCCATGAGGCAGAAAAAGGTTCAGAATTTGATGGAGAATTGATGAAGATTTTAATCTTTGGTGAAATTCAAGTTCGTGATTACACAGAGATGGAGAGTGGCAGAGGTTTTTAAAAACACAAGACCGTTGGGTTTGCCCGGTGAATTTCGGAGGCACTTTTCATTTGAATGTGACCATGATGGAATACGTGGTCCCGTTTTGTTTGTGGGACCCATATACTATGAATTTAAGCTTAAAACTCAGCTTTATTTGGGAAGATATTCATATTATAATATTAAGATTATTAATAGGCAAAGATATCATTTGTTCATAAATAGGTTTTTTTGTTTTTGATCGGCATTGTTCATAAATAGGTAGATTGAAAATTTAGTAAGAAGGTGATATTGTTAAATAATAAATTTCTAATAATGCTTGTTTATTCTTTAACCATTGTCAATGACAATTAACATAATTTTCATTGCTAATGTTTCTGTCCAAATCTTCGCATCCATGCATCATGCGAAGAAAGATTTCAAAAACAATTTACATTTGATTTTCAAGTTTTCAACGTAAATTATCGCTTCCTTATAACATTACATATAGTTTATTCTAAACACAACATATTGTTTGGTAGGTAAAATTTTCTGGATTTTTTCTTTGGTAAAAATATGTTGTCAATGCTCTTATAAATATGTAGATTTTTTTTTTCCGAAAAAATATGGCGTGTAATAAATATTGATGGGTTAAGTATGTTTTTAGTCCCTGAATTTTGACCTAAAATTTGGAATTCGTCCCTGTCTGAAACTTTAATAAATTTTGGTCCCTAAACTTTAAAAATGAATGAATATAGTCCTTTTAACACAATTACGTTAACTTTTTTTGAAGTGTCGAACATATTTTTCAATAGATATTGAACCAAGAATGTGTCAAACAGTGTAAAAAACTCCAATACTAATATGAAAAGCGTTCGACATGTAAAAAAAAAATTAACATAATTAGGTTAAAAGGACTATATTCATTCATTTTTAAAGTTTAGGGACCAAAATATATCAAAGTTTAAGACAGAGATGAATTCTAATTTTTAGTCAAAGTTCGAGGACTAAAAACATACTTAACTCAATATTTATTAAGTATTCTATACGGTTATTTTTAATAAGAGTTATGTAGTTTATATTTGGTAAAAAAATTGAGTTCAATTATATATATATATATATATATATATATATATATATATATATATTTTTATATTCTTGGATAGTTTTACGATTTCTTACACAAGAGTCTTTAATAGTTTTCTAAATAAACTTAGAGTATATATATTGTTATGAAGAGTTATGATCATCAATTATTTGTTATCACATGGAAAATTACATGAAAATCATGAAAATTATAATTCATAAAACATAAATAAATTATATCTATTATAAAAAAAATTAAATAAAACAAATGGAGCTAAAACAACAAATTTATATTGTTCTCTATGAATAAAAGTCACATTAACTAACTTATCAGTGAAATGATTTTATTCACAAAAAAATACGAGAAACTTTAAACTACACGTGCTTACAAAAATGTAAGCATCGATATCATTGTCCTTTAAGACTCCAATGAACCACTCGTTAGTCCATTGAATCATGACAAACTAAAGTAGAATCAATCTCGAACCACAAGCTTTGAAAATCCTCCATTCAAGCATGCTCCAAAGTATAAATGACCCTTATGAACTTAACATTTATAGAAGTTTGCACCCCTAAAAAGCTAGAAAAACTACCCACATTCACTTTGACTTCCTTTAAAAATATCGAACATGCAACTAAACCAAAACAATCCCTAGTTGCACCATAAATATTCACTGTAAGTCAATTAAAAGATGGAACTTGTCATATTACATTTGTAAATGAAACCTTCATACCCTCTCTAGTTTGAATATTGAAAAAAGTTAGCACAAAAAAATCATAGACAATACTACTTATATGCTTTTTAGACTTATTTCCAGCCATACACACCAACTCATTATCTTGAAAAATAGAAAAAGTAAAAGCAATTGGAACCTAAAATCTATTATGGTTTCTCATCCTCCATATCATCTAAATAATCGCAATAATGACAACCACTTTAATCACTTTAAGCAAAGGACTACAAAGAGATTTCATAAATTGAACAACTAAATCTAAATAGGAAAACTGCAAATCCTGAAAAACTCCCTTAAACCATTCCTACAACTGCATAAAAATACAACAATGAAATAACCTTACTCTATAAAAAATAAGGAATACGAGCCAATATGTGCAAATGTTAGAACATCAACAATCATTTTAAAAATTAATACAATCACCCTTACCTAGTAAGTAATTTTAAGAACAACATCATATCCATCCTTAATACCATTTTGTATTGACGACGATTTAAAGACGATATATTTTTTATACTTAGACTTAAGAAATCAAAATCCAAGCAACATGTGATAGATATGCTTCATTTTCCAACTAAATAGTAGTAGCCTGCAACCATTCCCACAATCGCATTAAAATAGAACAATGAAATAATAAATGAGAGAAAGATTCAACATTGTTCCTACATTCACTCAAAAAGTTGAAAAACTACCTAGATTCACTCTGACTTCCTTTAAAAATACTAAAGCATCCAACTAAACCAAAACTCAGGGCGTAAAACCACACCCCTTTATTGAACCTCCAAATCAATAGGTAGATCACACAATAGCTTCCAAAGAACCAAAGTTTTAGTTGCTGGCACAACATCCAACCAAATCAAATTCCCCCAATCCACAAATTTCATACCGGAAGAGTACAAGTTTTTAGCAACTTTTTGAGAAAGGATGTCAGTATCATCAAGAACCTAATTAGGCACATCCTTATCCTCATTAATTATCAAAGAAGAAAATCACATAAATTGACAACAAAAGGAGAAAAGGTCTAGTGAGTACATGTCCAAAATGAGTTAACAACAATGTATAATCTTACTTTGTCAAAATAAGAAATACAAGCCAATTTGGATATGCAAATGTCAGAATATAAATGATCATTCTAAATATTAATACAAACACCCTTACCTAGTGTTCAAAAAGTATTTTAGAGAACAACATCATAGACATCCTTAATATCATTCTAAATTGACGATGGGTTAAAGAACATATATTTTTTATATTTAAACTTAAGAAAATGAATATGCATGAATTCAACCCAAGTCGTTGTGCCATAAGAAAACTCTCAAGTTAAACAAAAATAGATAAGCTTTATTTTTCAAATGGATATTAATAACCTATAAATCACCATTCACGTTAGAACTACTTAAGATAGACCTTTAACAATGAGAAGTCCCCATTTTTGTGTGTTCCCAGTCCAAATAAAATTTTTAATCCATTGTTCCACCTTAAAAAGAAACTTAATAGACCATTTATAAACCTAAAAGCTATAAGACAAGCCAAATATCATCGAATTTACTAGTTGAATTCTTCCCATCATACAAAGCAACTTTGCCTTCCAAGAAGCAAGGCTATTGATAATGTTAATTTTTATCATTATCCAAGCTATATTTCATTAGCAAAATCATCTCTTCCAAATCTTTTAACCTACTTAATCCTCAATTTTACCTTACTTTTGTAAATAAATACATTGTGAGTTACATTGATCTAAAAATACCACTAATCCCTATTTTTTGTGTCCTTTTTGTAGATTGGAAGCTTTGCTCCAAAAGTCCAGACAAATGAGTGACCCGGAATAGCAAGGAGAAGAGCAAAAATATCAACAGGAAGCGCCTGGTGACACAGAGACAGCGCCAGGCGCAACCAGCCGCCAACGCCAGGCGCTAGACAAGCGCCAGCCAGGTGCCACTGCTGGCCACCGCTGGGCGGCAGCGGGAAGACTTGCCCCCTGTTTGGTGGCTTGCGCCTGGCGGTGAGACCCTTCCGCCAGGCGCTAGTTTTCGCTGATGTGGCAAGTTGGCTCTTTTTCTTCTATTTTCGAGAGGGGAAACGGATCTTGGACATTTTGGAGCTTGAGCAACGCGATTTGGAGAGCTTGGAGGAGTGCTAGGGCTTGTGGGAACAACTCCATCTTCCTCTTTGTATCTCTTTCTCTTCCATTTTCCATTTTGTAAGCTTGAGCTCTCCATGACAATGGAGAGCTAAACCCATTTTTGTTGGGGTTAGATGTAGCCACTGAACTTTCATGTATTTTTGAATGGTTTGAATATATATATGCTTCTTCCATTGATTTCTAGTATCTTTGTTTATGCATTTAAAGCTTGCTTTGTTTTACCCATTCATTGCATGATATTTGGGTCATTAGGTATTGGAAAATATCTC
>Ga0214543_1007633_pt1 | contig 18358 bp, 9 predicted proteins | sample CNSS2metaG_FD_160094 | JGI IMG/M metagenome (GOLD analysis project Ga0214543, IMG submission 160094) | Root nodule microbial communities from cowpea collected in UCLA plant growth center, Los Angeles, California, USA - CNSS2 | ecosystem: Host-associated > Plants > Roots > Nodule | place: USA...
TTAATTGACCAAAAATAAATTCCAGCTGCATTAACAAACGTTAGAATATCCAATAATATTTTATGCAACTAAAATCAATTTTTACGCCACTTTTACCAAACTTACTCAATAAATCCAATAATCACAACTCCTAATTAAATCAATCTTTAAGCACATAAAATTCAATTAAATCCCCAAATTTAAATATTAAATGAGGGCAAAAATTTGAACTCATCAATGTGTTTCATGTGTGGAGGTTCGAACCAACAAACCTGGTTGGTGGAAAGGGTTTGGTAGTGTTTCCTTTGCATTTTGCTTTCCTCTTTCTTCCTTTCTATTAAGTTTGATCACTGCAGTGCTTTTTTTATATCGTTGCCATTATGGCATGCATATATATATATATAGTTGTTGAGATGCATGTATATTTTATTCTTCTTTTATCTTTTCTATCTTCATAAAAATTGTTGTTGCAATATATATGTAGGGGAAGATGAGTATTTCTTTCTTTGTTTGTGGCTTGATGTGTGGTTTTAGGTTATTCTTCTATAATGTATGTATGCAATGCTTGAATTTTTTTTTTTTGGGTATAGGTTTCGTGGAGAACCTTGGAGTCTTTTATTCCTTGTTCATTTTTTGTTCTTTTGCATGAATCATGGCTTATGTTTGGGTTGATAGTGTTTGTAGGTGCAAACTATACGTATGTTAGGTTTCTCTTAAAATAGGTTGCAGTGTTTGGTGTTGGGTATGCATGGGTCTTCCTCCCTTACATTTCTCTTATCTTTTCCTTGCACGAGTTCTCTCTCTCTCTCTCTCTCTCTCTCTCTCTCTCTTTCTATTTCTTTTATTATTGTGTGTAGTTTACCTTTGAAACTGTGGGTCACACTAACAACTACATTGTTCACGCTCGTGGTGGCTAAAACTTCCCACTTTGTTTTCCTAAAGATTGTAGTTGGGGTTTTTTTTGCATGGATGAGTTTTCATACATGAAATTGGTTTCCATTCTTTATAATTTGCTATAGCCGTATGTTTTTTTCGGTGTTGGAATCTCATTGGTTTCACACCTACGCGAGGAGTGCATTCCTACAAGGTTTGGGGTTGTGTCGTTCCTAATCATAGTGCACTTATTTTGTTTTTCGTTCACACTACAACTCTTTAAGTGAATGCATGGTATCCAAGGTTTCCTCCCACTTTTCATGGAGTTTTGTGAGCTTTGAGTGTGGTGTATACGTCTTGAATCTGGTGTGTGGCAATGGTGTTAGGGTGAGGAGAGCAGCCTTTGGTTCCCTTTCTCTTCTATCGATGCAGTGTTGAAGAAGGAATTAGTAAGATACGTAGTTTCTTTCTGTTCACATGGATGATGCAACAGCTTTAGACCTTCTCTGGTATACCCAATGCACATTGAGATTTCTTTGTATTACATGCACACAAGACTTTTTGTTCTGTTGTAGTGGGATACATGTCTTTCTTACTTCCAAGGCATAATAACTCTTTCTTGATTTTAAACTTTTAGTGGTGCAGGTTGTTAATAGAATGAGCATGTAAATTCATAAAGCTTGATGGGACAAGCTGTTTGTGGCAACTTTTGTTTATATTAGTATTTTCTCTCTCGATTCCTTTCTATGCTTTTTTATCACGTGTTGTACTTTTCCTTTGCATGCATTATATTTCATTCTTATTTTTGTGTTTGGTGCAGACTATATTAAATACAAGGTTACTTTATCTTTATCTTTTTGAATTTAGCCACATTTCCATTTGTAAACTTAGTTGACGACTCTTGTATTCATGATAGAACGTTCTACTAGGTCTGGTAGTCTTGGATGTTTTCTCTTTTCTTTTGGGGTATTTGAGACTAGGTTTTGATTGTTCTTAGGCATGATGAGATAGTGTGATTTTGTTTGATTTGAATACCATTCGTTCGGTTACTTGTTATGTGAATTACTTGTGGGAGTGATCTTGAAATATATGTCGTTGTATTACGTGTGAGTACCTTGATTTCTAGTACCATATATATATGTTGATTCAATTGGTTTATGATAGTACATTGTTGTGATCATATATTTCATGTGTTTGATTGGTACATTGGATCTAGTGATTTATTGGAGATATCTACTTTTGCATGTGGCAAGTGTTATTTTGCTTTGGTTTGTATTGTTGGTGGAATTTAGGGTTGTATGAGGTTTTCTGTACCTAGACACCAATGAAGAGTCTTTCACCTGTGTGAAGTAGTGGAAAGGGTTCATTTTCACCTTAGTGAAGTACGTGTAGAGGATTGGTTCGAGTACTGAACTCCCTCGCCTATGTGAAGCAGTGGAGAGAGGAAGGATGTTTCACCTTACTTTCGGGTTGTTGTTGAGTATAGTCCTAGGTGTGCGATGCACCGACATTTTTACTCATAAGTCCTTGAGGAATAAGGGAGATTTGTCATTGCTACGGTGGCGAGACTACTCAAACCGTCAGATTCTAGGAAACTAGATGTGTGGTGGGGTAAAGGGTGGTGGAAAACCAAAACTTGATTATGATTACTATGTTTAAGGATCTAAATTAATGTGATAGTCTTTTTTTTTTGTATGGTTTTTTGGATTTGGGGGTTGTGTGTTAAAACCAAAGCTTCATTGTGGTTATAATGCTTTAATATGTTGTTTAGATGTGATGTTGAGTCTTAATTGTCATGCTTTATTTTGCTGAATTTCTTTTATATATCATTGTTTATGGTTAGCTTACCCCTATTTCTTTGTTTGTGTTTGTGTGTGTGCGATGATCGTATGACGTGTGTGTTATATGAGAGCAGGTAATAATGCAGATGTTTCTGGCATGAAGTAGATCGCGGAAAGGATGGGATGAATCGAGGGTTTTATTAAATTTTGCATCAAATAATGAAGACTATGTAATTTTTGTTTTTGTTTTGTAGTTGTTATTTGGAATTTTTCTGTTAACAATGGACATTTTAAACTACATAGTTACAATTAAAATAAACTTTTGCCTAAGTATGTTTTTGGATAAAATCGTTATACATTAAAATGTGAATGTGTTATATCTTTTCGTGACATCCAAAATTGGGGTGTTACAGAATATAGGTTAGCTCACCCACCATAGACATTTCAAATTCACACTGCATAGATGAAACAAACTCTTCACACATAGATATATTATTTAAACCAAAGGTAATGTCATCAACATACATTTGAACAATTATAACATCACTTTCATGTTTTCTAAAGAAGAGTGTTTTATCAACATCACCTTTAGCATACCCTTTTGATAACATAAAATTTCTTAGCCTTTCATACCATTGCCGTGGTGCTTTATTCAAACCATACAAGGTCGTTTTCAATTTAAAAACATGATTAGGATTGAGGTGATCTTCAAAGCCAAGAGGTTGGGAAATACACACTTATTCATTTAAGAAACCATTCAATAATGCATTTTTCACATCCATTTGAGACAGTTTGTCAAGTCATAGCAAGAAGCAATGGTAGGTCAAGTGGTTAAGTGTGTTGGGTGGTGTTGAGAGGACTTGAGTTTGGATCTTGTGTATGCCATTAATGTGATGTTTTAATTATTTGTTTTCTTTTGCATGTGTGCATAGACGTGTGATCTAGCTTTATAATTGTATATGTGCATGGAATTTCATGAAACATGAAATGGCTTGTTGGTTATGCACATGCTTGATAATTGAGTGGATATGAGTTTGAACTTTGCCTAGCTTAAAACTATTTTTATTTTATGCTTTATTATTTTTTCTACGAGCTAGATAATCTAGAAAACTTAGCAACCTTCAAAGAAGCTAGAAAGGTAGAGGAATGACAATTATGGAACAAAAACCTCCATGTGGTTAGCGGCAAGGGGTAACCAATTTTTGGGCAAAAATCAACATTAGGAGAGCAATTGGAATAGGAAATCCAAGTAAGGAGAGTTGTACCTTCATGTTTTAAATTGAATTATGTGTTTTGTGATATGTTGAAGCCTAGATGCATGAATTCTCTTTCATTTCGTGTTGTTTTTCGCATTTTTGGGTTTCTGTCCAAAAATTGCCTGACGGCGTTCTTTGCCAACCAGGCGACGCATGCAATTTTCACCTAATTTCTGGGTTTTGCACAAAAACCGCTTGGCGGCAATGAAGGTCTGCCAAACAGCACAAACTGGGTTAGTTCATTTTTTGCGTTTTTGCGAGTTTTGTGTTATCTTTCGATGTTATGTAAATTTCTTAAAATAATTGTTTGAGAATTTCCACTATTGATGATGAGTTCTTGATGGGATGCTTACATGAATGTAAAATATGATGTGTAGATTTCAATTTTGTTGATTTTGCAATTGTATGGGTTAATGGAATTTGTATGCATGCTGGAAATGTGATTGGATGTGGTTTTTATATAAATGTATGACTGGATTGAATTTGAGGGTTTTAGGGATTCTCGCAGGTCCAAGAAAACCTAGGTTTTTGCCCAGAAACTAATGCACCGCCTGGTGGTACATGCTTGCTGCCAGGCGATAGCCAGTGTCTAACAACCCTTTTGTGGTTGGTTATTTTGGGTCGTGAGTTGGGGTCTTGATGGGGTTAATTTTCACTCCTGATTATGGTATGATGAAAAAATGTGCAGAATTATATAGTGGCAAGTCTAATGTATGAATCATGAATATGCATCAATGTTAAACTTGATTTAGTTTGAGGTTTTGGGATGAATGAAATGTTGTAGGTACTATTTTGGAGGTAAGTTCAATGTGGCACGAGTTGGAAGTATGGTTTGGGTTCTATTGTGAGCTTTCCATGAATATGAATGTTCCTTTATTTTATTCACATGTTGATAATTGCTTTATTGGTGAATGCATGTATATCAAAATAGATAAAATTGATGCGTAGGTAATAGTAGTTGTGCAAATGAGTCATATTGAGCTTTCTAAATAAGCATTGAGGTTTCCTAGTCATGGTTATTTGTGAATCCTAATATGAGCATAAAGGATCCTTTGATAATTATATATATGGTCAAATTCAAGGGTGGAAATTGTGAATGTATGAGTGATTATTCATGATTGGTACATATGATTTGTGGTGATGCAAATTGAGGCATGTTAAACTGTAAAAATACGCAATTGATATTCTGGATGCGTGCTTGTGATGATTTGGTTGTGTTAGAATTGGTCCTATAGTGCCTAAACAATTAAAGTCGTGTTATTGGTGTAGCGCTTGGCGGTGCGGGTTGTACCACCAAGCGATAGCTACCAACAGAGGGATCATATAGTGTGTGGCGCCTAGCGGTGTATAAGAATCGCCAGGCAGTTTGCACAACGACTTTGCCTAGTGGTGCTTAGGCTACACCAGGCGATAGTACAATGGTAGTGTTCGTTGGTGTTAGGTTTTGCATGACTCGTGGTGGTGGTCTTTGGTCTAGTATATGCTTGCATGGATTATGAGTATGGAGAATGGTAATGGAGTTGGAAAGACGTGATTAATAAGGATATGGAGGTTCGTATTAGATGTACTCTTGTGTGGGGATACGAGCGATGAGGTTCATATATTCCATGCTCAAACTTGAGGGTGTTACGAGCGGGGACGTTAGTAACATGATGTGTTCACACGTGTTGTACTATGAACGGAGAGGTTCATAGAGGTTGTGTAAGACCTAGGAAAAATAATTATATTTTTTAAGAGGGTAATTGGACGTGGGGGTAATATTTAAATTAAGAGATAGATAATTCTACAAAAGTGAAGTGTAGCACAGTTGGTTATAGCCTTGTCTTGTGTTGCTAGTTAAGAGTTTGATTCCTTGTTTGTGCATTTAGAGCATTTATATTTTAAAAATGGTTTTAAAATTGTTTTGGAAAGAGTGTTTTTGGGCTGGCTTATATTTTATAAATTACTTATAATTTTTTGAATGCTTGGAATGTCTGGATGCTATTGAAATGTTAATGTACGTGTTGATTGAGAAGAAAATGTGATGGTTGATATGGTTTGGAGTGTTGCTTAAGTCTTAGGGGTTGTGTGTTTGCATCCTGGTAAGAGTATAAAGCTAAAAATGTGTGTATATTTTTTGGTAAATTTAGTGGTGCCTTGGGAGGTGAAAAGTTGAGACAAATGCATTGTATCTAAACATAAGCATAAGAAAATACATTTTTTATTATTTTTTTATTGCCTGTTAAGAGAAAACATAGAGTTGTTATCTAAGTTAAAAGTGGTCTCGTTGCAGGAATTCCAGGTAAGGGAAGATACACCTTGTTAGGAATTGCAAGAATTGCCTGTTAGTGTTTTGTGGAAAAACATATAAGAGGGGGAAGCGTTAATTTTTTGTGTAAGGGGTGCTAAGCCTTGTCCTCTTGTATTTTTGATTTCATCTATTTGGTGTTTAGTTTTCTTAATGGGTTGAGTGGGAAATGTTCTAAGATGAATTTTCTACATTGTATTATGACGGAGTAAGACATAATGTCTCGTGGCCTTGAGAATGGTTAATCTTGATGAATTGGGTGAAAATTATAATAGGAGAAATTTCGCTCTTTTATGTGTGTGTGTGTGTGTGTGTGTGTTTTTGGTGCAATGGAGTTTTTCATTTGTTGTCTTGCCAATTTTATGATAACGACAATAATTATATCAAATTATATTTTTTTTATTTGAATTGATTTTTGGTGGAGAAGGAAGCCTTGGATGGTAAGTTGATAAAATTCCATGGTAACTTGGTCGTGTTGAATTTTGTGGTTAAATATGATGACAAATATGGTTGCAGTATTGTTACCTTTTATTTGAATTGGAGCAAAGAATTGTTTTGTTGGCCAAATTGGATTAAAAGGTATGAATTTCATGATAATTTATGGTGTAGAATAAAAGTGTAGTTGGAATTCGTGGTACTATGTCATTGAGTGGTTGAACTAGCATTTTAGGTTGATTTGATGAGTTGTAATGGTGAACTATTTGCATGAAGTAGAGGGTTGGGAAGCAAGGTATGGAATGCCATGGAGTTTGGTGTATAGTTGTTTGAGTTTCAATGTTACTTTGTTGTTATAAATTGTGATAGCTCTGTTTGTAGTATATAGGATGTTGGGCCTGATGATTGATGTATGTTAAATACAATGATGAGGATTGTATGATGTCAATGTGTTATGATACATGTGATGATGAGGCCTTGATGTGCCTACGTGTTATTGATCACGAAAGCGTATCATCAAGTGATTGTGGATTTATATGTGTCATGATGAGAATTATGTGTGCATATGTATGGAATGGTATGATGTGGCATCATGTGATGGGATGTTGCATAAATGAGTATACGTATGTGGTGGGACAATATGAATTTTCTGATAGTTGTAAAGCTATGATGGTTTCTTTACCTAGAGGACTTTGTTGAGTCGAGGTAAAGGGGCTTCATTCCTTCGTAAGTCTTTAACATGAGCTTAGCAAGAATGCTCCACCTAAGGCTTTGTCGAGCGGGTGGCGTTGGTGCTAGTAAGTCTACGGAAAGCAAGGGAAAGGACTTTCCAAGAATGTCATACTATTAATATTACTTGGTGGTAATATTCTGATTGGTTCAAGTTATGGTGTTGAGAACATGTATTAGTGGATTTTTTTATGAATGAGTTACGTTACATTATAATATGCTACGTGAGTTATATGTTAATGTGCATGTTATGTGATGTGATACATGGTTAGCTCACCCTTGCATATTTGTGGATGTGGTTTCCACCTGCGATGATCATATGACTTACGTTGTATAGGAGTAAATGTTGATTCAGATGTAGTTGGAGAGACTTAGTTGTGAGGAGCTTGTGGGATAGCTTTGGGGAGTTTAGATTTAACCTTTGAAAGGTTTTTTGTTATGAAATAAAAAAAATGTAATAGTGTAGTGGTTGAGTTTGTAACACCCTAGGCGGATATTACTTGATAAAGTAAATTTTCAATAAAATATAGAATTCAAATAATGCATAAGGTTCCCAAGCGCGAGAAAAATTTAAAACTTATATCATATAAAATAGAAATGAACTTCAAGGCCTTATTACAATCCATAATTCAAAAGCCAAATAAAGGAAAATAACAAAATGTTTGAAAACAAGTCATAAAGCAATGCCCATAGCTAGCCCAACTCTACCACAATGCATCAATGTCATCACCTAGATTCGCATCTGCTCTTGTATGATAAGTCACACGATTATCGCCAAACACAAACAGAAAGGGTGAGCTGAAATAAAAAATAATGATAATTATACCCACCCCAAATTAACTTAACCATTTACTCATTCACAAGATTCTCTTGTACCATGTCACCCCAAATTAACTTAACAATAATGAGAAAAAGGTGCATCCAACCTTGGTGTTAGGGATTATCATGCTTCCACGAACCTGCCCGCTTATGGTCCAACTGTATGAACCTCCCCGCTCGTAGTCCAACTCTACGAACCTCTCCCTTATAGTCCAACATGCGTGAAAACCTATTATGAAACTCCTCACTTATAACAGCCTAAAGTGTGGGCATGGAACATACGAACCTTTTTGCTCGTATCCCCACACAAGAGTACAACCAATACGGACCTTCCCGCTCGCATTAATCACACATTTCCAACTCCATTATGAACCTCCCTGCTCGTAATTTATTCAAGCATATCCCAGACCAAACCATCACAATCACCCCCTGTAAATCCTCCATAAAGAGCCACTACCCCTACACTATGCCCTGACGCTACCTAAACACTGCTAGTTGAAATTGTGCTCCAGATTGCCCGATGGTAACCCCTCTTGCCACCAAGCACCACACGCCCCAAGGACCTCTCTGTTTGTAGCTATTGCGTAGTGGTGTCATCCCTACTATCAAGCGCTACACCAGTAGAATGGATTCTACTAGTTTAGGCACTACAAAATGGTTTCCCACACATAAAACATCGCAATTACATATCTAGAATACCACTTACACATTATCACAGCTCAACATACCTCAAATTTGCATCATCACTATTCCTAATCGTCAATCAAACATAACATTACATGCTTTCAAACTTTGGAAATATGACATCACTTAAGTGTAGTCCAGCATATACAGTGAACATGTGAACCTAGGAATCAACAGTTCAATCATGAAAATAATCATACTAACACCATAATACCTATGATACACTTTCATCCTAATGCACCACATCCCAATTTAATTTTTATCATGCCACATGATAACAATTTCATACATGCAATTGAAACACTCCCAAACAACCACCTTCTAGACTTCTAAATCATACAAGAAATTTATTTATATCAACAGTACCCATTCTACTCTTTTCCGTTCCATAATCCAAAATAAATTCCAATTCATTATTAGTTTGTATCCCTAAATGCATCATCCACTCCCAAATATGAATATGTTCATCATATCGTCAATGTTATTTTCATGCACCAAGATAGTCCACCACAACCCCAATTTCGTTTTCCCCTATAGCGAACCAAATTAGGTTGTTGCACCCCACCCATCGCCTAGTGGCATACACATACCGTAGGGCAATACATCAGAGTTCTGGAAAATTCTAGATTCTCTTGCACCTGCTGGAAAAACCTTAAAATCCCCCAAAATAAACTTTAACCTCCCAATTACAACTAAATTGCATTCAATCACATATTCAGCAGGCATGCATATTCAGTTAATCCAGATAATCTCAACATAATCAAATTCAAAAATTGCATATCACATTTCGCATTCATCCCCAAACCCTTATGAACCTTATATTCATAAAAAAAAAACCCAATCATCAAATTAACATTAAAAGGAAACATTCTCAGTTATTTCCACCAATAAACACGCACAGATGAGCACATGAAATTATAGATCATCCAAAAACATCACATAACCCACAAAATGCAAAAAACGCAATATTGTAGTGCGTGTTGCCTAGCAGTTCTTCATTGTCGTCAGGCGATTCATCATAGAACCCAAAAACACATAGGGACAACTCCCTTTACCTAGTTTCCTTGCTCCAAATACAATCCTAGTGATTCTTCCTTGTCCCCAAGTACTCAATATTTGCCTCCACTTCAAGACTTCCTTCTTCCTAGGTCACAATTTCATTGTTCTCCCTTGCTACCACACTTAAAGACCCTCTTCTTTCTCACTCAACCTTTCATCTCTCTCATTTTCAGCCCCAAAATAAATAAAAAATATAATATAAACGAAATTAATTAAAAATTAAAGCTTAGCGATCATTAACTTGTGTTTTTACACTACATCACAGTTGCCAAGGTTCGAACTTACATCTTTCCAACCCATGAAGCATATGCACAACCATCAAGCCACTAGATGTTTCATGCCAATTCATGCACACATATAATGATGAATCACGTTTCCGCATTCAAAACATATATGTAAAATAAAACACAACTAAAATATCACACTAATGACATACATATGATTCAAACCCAAGTCCTCTCACACAACTAAGTGCTCTCAACCACTTGAGCTAGTATTGTTCCTTGTCCGTGACTTGCTAAATACTTTGTTAGAGGTACTTTCAACCCACAATTATTTGTAATTTATTACTTATTATTTATTTAAATTTGTTGGGTGTTACAAAGTTCGCATTTGAAGGATTTGAGATTAAGTCTCATTTTGACAATATAAGTTATTTCTTTGGAGGAATTATATATCTATATGGATGAATAAAGAGGTTTTGAATGAGGTTTTTTATCAAGTTCTATTTTGAATAAAATAATTGTGAAAAATTCCTATTTAATAGGATGGTACTAGAGGTTGTGCTTCACATTTGAAAAGAAAACATTTACACATGACATCTCGAAAGCGATATTAAAGGTTGGACTATGAGCGGGAAGGTTCGTAGAGTTGGATGACAAGCGAATAGGTTTGTGGAAGCATATGAAATCCTTAAGACCATGGTCGAGTATGTGCTAATATCATATAGGTTATAAGACTAGGTTGCCTATGTACCTCATGGTATAAAGGTCTTTAAAAAATGAGAAATTGGTTAAGTTATATTGGGTGAGGTGTTTATATTATTATTTATGCATGTTTATTCCTTTTTAATATCACCCTTTTCTATTTGTGTATGGCGATGATCGTGTGACTTATCACACGGGAGCATATGTGATTCTAGAGTGAGGGATAACTATCGAGATCTTTTTTACAATTAGTTCTCCATGGAATTCGAATTATAACTCAACCCAAATCGAAAATACATCATTTCAGAAAAGATAAGAAGAAAAAAAAGTTAAACCAATGTGCATAAAATGTAAACCAGAGGAGAAAATGTGAACCAGACGAGAAAACATGAAAACCCCAACTTGGGTGTTATTCCAATGTGCATAAACGTGAAAAATGGAGTGGCAACCTTCAATGGTCTCCAAAAAATGCTTAAAGTGAAAAAGACACGCCTCAATGTTCTTCCCCCTAAAACCCTAACAAGCTTGTGGTCACATCACACAACATGTGCATAGTTGCAAAATTGCTACTTTGTGCGGCAGAATTACAACAATGCCACTATGAGCTACAAAATTACAAAACTGCCATTCTGGCCCAAATGGTGACATGGAAAAAAGGGCTTAAGTGGCACAAATGATGTGGCATAGATGTGGCACTCCTTTCTTCAACCTAAATTAGTGTCCAAGCCCAAAATTACTTCACAAAAGATCGTGAAATAATTACAAACGAAAATTAGAGTAATTAAATCTCAATTAGAAAAAATCCAAATTATTGGCCCAATGAAGCACAATATATGAAAATACACTAACAATAGACAATTAAGCGCTAAACATTAATCAAGATGGGTACATAAAGGTAACTAAATAGGGAAAATAATGACTCGTCACATGGATCACATAGTTTTCTGACTAAGAACATTTGTGGGTAAAAAAACTTTAACCTATCATGCTTTAAAATCTTTTCAAATTTTTAAAATAAAAAATTCATAAGTACATTCAAAATAGTTTGAAATATTAAAAGTAGCTAAATTAGAAATGCATTGAAAGCGTCTAAGAATAACCAAATTAGAAATATGTCTAAAATGATTTTATAAATATTAAAAATAACCAAATTGAAAGTGCATCCAAAGTGATTTTAAATGTTGAGATAACCAAATTAGAAGTTAATCTAAAGTGGTTTAAAATATTAGAATAATCAAATTAGAAGAGCATCTAAGGTAGTTTAAAACCTTTGAATAACAAAATTAGAAGTGCATATAAAGTGATTTAAAATATTGAAATAACCAAATTAGAAGTACATACAAAATGGTTTAAAATATTAAAATAACTAAATTAAAACTACATCTAAAGTGATTTTAAATTTTGAGATAACCAAATTAGAATGCGACTAAAGTGGTTGTTCAAATATTCAAAAATATATTATTTTCTATGTCTTTTATTATTTAACACAAAACATTTTTAATATTAATTTAAAACATGTTTATTTTTATATTTAAAGAAAAGTTGGTGCACGCTCTTAAAAATATCAGATGCTAAATATAAGAAAAGGTGAAATTTTGAAAGGTTAAATGTGTTATGAAAAGAAGGGAAAAAAAGTTAATCCAAAAAGCAATGGAGTGTAAGTAATAAAAACGAGGGGTGTAATCAGTAAATAAAGTGCCAATAACACTGCTACAACTAGTAAAACGTGGGCAGCAACAAGTAAAATATGGGGTGTAACATGCAGGAATTTAGTGCAAAAAGAAATAGTGGTACAGAAGAGCAAATCATAGGAGGTGTGCGGAACAAAACGGAGGTGTGCGGAGTGAGGTTATAGTCCATTAAATAAAGCTCATTAGGTTTAGGTGAACAAAACATGAGGTTATGCAAAGAAAAATAATAAGGAGCCCAAAAGCATAAACAGAAACACAAAACAAAGAGCTATGGTGAGAAGAAAACAAAAGGGGTGAAAAGAAAAAAGAGGGAGGTGCGGAAGTAAATTTGGGTCATTAGCTCATTTCAAAAGAGAATGAAAAATAAGTAACATAGGTGGTGAGAAAATGGAATGTCCCTCTAAAACAAAAATTAGACAACGTAGAAACAAAAAAGTTGATAAAAATATTTTTTATTATTTTTTAAATTAATTTTTTAATCCTAAAATGAAAATTAATAATGAAAATTAATGATAAAATTTAGAAGAAGATTTATTGAACACCTAAAATTATTCCGACGTGTTTCTTATCGGAAAAATGCGTACATAACACATGTGAACAAAATTAACAAAATTATGAACGAATACAAAATAAGAGATACGTACATAATACAAAATGAGATGAAATAAGATTTATTTTATAATATTTTTCTCTATTTTTTAATGTATGTTTTCATTCCTTTTAATATCTTTTTTTATAAATTTGTAGAAAAAAGTTTTCATTACTTGGAGGAAATTTGATTTTGACTACTTTAACCTTGTGTTTGGATGGAGCATTTCAACAATGCTTAGAAATTGAAATGTTTTGCATTTGAATTGCTTGCAATTAAATTCCATTCATTTTTTAAATAATTTGTTTGGATGAGAAAATTAAAATACCTTACATTTCAATTTCTTGTTTGGAAAAAAAATTGAATTTATTGTGAGATAAAATTTAATTTTAACAATATTTATTTTATACTTAATTATGTTTTGAGTTCATGATAAATTTGGAAACCCGACGATCAAGAAGGGCCCGACGACACGGACGGATCCGACGACCCGGACGGGCTCGACGACCTAGACGGGTCGACGACCTGGACAGGTTTGACGACTCGGACGGGCCTTCCAAACCATCGGGCCCGTCTGGGTCATCGGGCTCGTCTAGATAGTTTGACTCGTCCGAGTCGTTGGGCCCGTTTGTGTCGTTGGGACCGTCCATGTCGTCGGGCTCGTCTGGATCGTCAGGCTTGAGGTTTGGAAGGGTCTGCCCGGGTTGTTGGACCCGTCCAAGTCGTCAGACCCGTCTAGGTTGTCGGGCTCGTCCAGGTCGTCGGACTCGACGGTTTGGAAGGGCCTGTTCGATCATCGGGCAATCCATGTCGTAGGGCCCATCCGGGTTGTCAGGCTCATCCAGGTCGTCGGGCCCGTTTGGGTCGTCGGACCCGTTTGGATTTTCGGGCCCGTCAGATCATTGGTCTTGTCCGGATAGTCTGCCCTGTCCGAATCGTTGGGCCATTCTGGGTCGTCAGGCCCGTTCTGGTCGTAAGGCCTATTCGAGTCGTCGGGCCCGTCCGGGTCGACGGACGGGCTCGTCTGGATCATCGAGCCCATTTAGATCGTCGAACCCGTCTGGTTCGTCAAGCCCGTCTGGGTCGTCGGGCCCGTCTAGGTCGTCGGGCCCGTCGGGCTTGTCTGGGTCGTCAGACTCATCTGGATCATCGAGCCCATTTGGGTCGTTGGACCCGTCTGGGTCGTCGGCCCTGTTTGAGTCGTCGGACCCGTCTGGATCATCGAGCCCATTCGGGTTGTCGGACCCGTCTGAATCGTCGGTCCCGTTTGTGTCATCGGGCCTACAAAAAAGTCTAGAATGTGAGGTTGAGTGAGAAGAATTTCAAATTCCACCTATTTTGAGGGCATTTGAATTTCTATTAATTTAACTAATTGAAATCCCTAAAAAAATGCTTGCATTTGAAATGCTTTTTAATTTTTGTATCCAAACAAAACATTTCATCACAAAGAAATCTAAATTCTTCAAAAAAATAAATTACTTCATTAAAATGCTCTATCCAAACACACTCTTAGGATGTCAAGGTTTATAAATCATGGGCTTAAAGAAACACACCTCAAGATAAATGTTGAAAAAAAGAAATGGAGTTTGCACTCCATTGTATGAAGAATCGGCTTGGTGTGCTTGTTGAAAATTGACTTTGTATCATCGCAGCAGTTGAATGATATCTTTCTTTTTTCTTTCTTTATTTTTTTTAAACAAAAAGAATTAAATTTTTTTCTTTATTCACTTTTTTTTTTTTATGTGCTCTTCATATGACAACAACTGAAAAAATAAAATGCAGATTTAAAGATAACTTTAGAAGAGATTTTAGAGCATGCTTAGAAAAGATGTTAAATATGATAGCAAAGATGGAGGATGCTAAGAAGAAAAATATAAGCCAACTTAATAAGTATTATCTTCATAAGAGAATGTATGTTGTCACGCTGTTTGGACAAGCTCCAAGATAAGTTTTAATTAAGTGACTACTAAATACGATGATGAAAAATTAGACTTAAGTATAAAGAAAGAAAAGGAAAAGAGAACCCTCTCTTTAAATTTGGGTTATTAGTCCATTTCAAAAGTGAGGGGAATATAAATAATATAAGTGGTGAGAAAAGGGATGTCCCTCTCAAAAAAAAAATGTAGAAATACAAAAGTTAATAAAAATAATTTTTATTTTTTTTAAAAATTTAATTTTTCATTATAAAATGGAAAATAATGATAAAATTTAGAAGAAGATTTATTTAACTCCTAAAATAAATTCAAAAATTAATTGGATATTTTTCTTATTAAAAAGATGAATGTGTAAGTGATGCGTACAAAATACAAAATGGGATCAAACAAGATTTATTTTACAATATTTTTTCTTTATTTTTTTGTGTACTTTTATTTCTTTCAATCTCTTTTTTTATAAATTTTTATAAATAAATTTTGATTATCCGGACAAAATTGGGTGTTGACAACCTTTTTATGTATTTTTAGGATGTTAGCAGTTCATAACTCATGGGCTTAAAAACACTAGGGATGATAAAGTGTTTTGGCCCATGATCAAAGTGCGGGTTAAGTTGGCCGATCTTATAGTTAAAAAATGGATCTATTTTTTATAATCTTTGAATGGTAAGAAAACTTTTTGAAACTTCATTTCTATCGTCCCTCTTTTGTTCTTATAGTTGGTCTTCGTGTGCTCTTAATACTTTAACATTGTTTTTCATTTTCCCAAATTCTGACATTGTAAATCACTTCTTTCCAAAACCCTAGTTTGTCGTTTTGAACAAATTTGTTCTTATGTTTTCGTTCAAGAACTGTGCTGCCTTTGGTCTTTGCTCTGGAAGTTTACAACTACTTCACACGGGTTCACTAGTTCTTCACAGGTTCGTGGTCGGTTTGTTGGTGCTTCGCAGGGGCAACTACTTTGTTGGTTTCTTGTGTTTCTGGTGGAATAAATGTAACACCCTAACTAAAACCTGGTGCTACTAGATGTTCTTTACTTATCTAATGTATCATTTACTTATGTAAGGGAAATTAATTTTTTAACAAATACCATACTAGAAAAAAAAATACGTTACTTGAATGTATCGTCTATTAAACATACGTTATATTTATGCGAATAAAACGTTAACATACATATAAGTGTATGTAATAGAAGTTTGTTTATGTTGGCATAAGCAAGCTTGAAGTAAAGATTTGATAAAGCCTAGTGCATGAAGATCACATGAGTTTGATGAAAATTTATGGAGATCCACTTGCATATTATGTTTCTAGTGTATTAAATCTAGAAGTAATGTGTTAAGTGTAATGATTAGATGTTATATCTTGTTGGTAGGTTGTATGACATAGGTTAGATGTCTTGTAAGTCTTAGTGTGTCCTTTTTAATCTATTAAAATGGGTTTTAACAGGTTAAAACGCCTGTTGTCTATAGTTTCTTGTATAAATGTATTCAATCAGTTGAATTATTTTTCAGTCGACTGATTTCACTTAAGTCAAGTGAAATCAACAAATTGTACGGAAAATTCAACCGACTTAATTCACTTAAACTACACTATATAAGTTGTGTTTTCGAGAGTAGAGGTACGATTCTGAGTTTTTGAGCGCGAAAACTTGTCATTAATCACTGGAAAACTCTCTCTCTCTCTCTCTGTAATACATAGTTGCAATGTGTTGATTGAAGATCTTGGTTGATCTTGGAGGCATTGGCTTGGGATTAGCTTGAAGAACACATGTATGGTTGGCTAGGGAGAGTCACCATCAGGTTTGGTTGTTCTTGTGCCTTTGGTTGTGTGCCTGATGTGATTTTAGGTCTATAAGCGTGATTCTTACAAGGTGTTAGTCTAGATTTTTGTGTGACTAAAAAATCTTGTGAGTTTCTTTGTTTAAAAGTGTAATCTTTGTGTATGATTTGTAAAACTTTTGTGCAAATCTGGATTGTAGCTCTATAATTGAGTGAATCAATATAAAAACAATTGTGTAAATCTCTTTCCTTCATCTCACTCACTTTGAATCACTCTAAAAATCTAGAAAACCAAGTAATTCACTCTTTGTTGTGCTTTAATACGTTCTTGTATAATTTGAGGGTATATACTTGTTAAAAATATTGATTGGTACAAGTCTTGTATGTAAAAGTTGGGTATTTGAGCTAAATTTGCGAATTCTACATTTTGCATAAATTCTCAAGATTTTAGCTTATTGATTTGAAATTTTAATCGACTGTTTTGATTGATTTTAGCGAATTCTGCATATTTTTTGACCGATTGAAAGTGTATTGTTCTGCAACTTTTGCATTCGAATTTCACAATCCATTTGATTCAATTGAAAGGGGTTTTACGCTTTCGAAAAAGTTTTAAACAGTTAATTCCACCCGTCCCCCCTTATTGGCTTAAATCACCATTTCAAACGTACAATTTACATTTTTACAACCAACTAAAGATGCTTTTAGTTTGAAATACATCTCAAAAGAAGTTACATTATATCAGTTGTAGCTTTAACAAAATCCAAAGTTACATGAAAAGTTAAGCTAGACAATTTCTTGTTACATGGTAGGTCTTCATCTTCTTCCTCTGAAAAATAAAGAAAGTAAAGGTGAGTCTTTCCCTTAACTCTAAAACCTCACCATAACATTTTAAAACATGGTTATTTGAATAAAGGTACAATTGAATGAAATAACTTTACAAAGTTTAAATCTTCATAATATCATGAAAACATAACTAGCCATGCCAAATATATCAAAATCAAGTTAATCAATAAAATAATCATTACCGTATGTTTTGAATCTAGGATCTCAAAATCATCATTATAAATCTTTTAATAATAATATTCATATAATTCTAAGCTTCAACTCATTTGTATAATCATCTCATATTCTTTCTTTATATACTTTGAGCCCCAAACACTGCCATTAGACTTTTTCGAATCATAATGGTCATACGCCAATATGGATAGTGTCAGCAGGTTAAACGTTCTCACGGATACATTATGTGTGTTATTCCACCTTCTTGGTTCTACAGTATAGTCAAGAGGACGATCGAGAATAAAGTGTGAGACCTGTGAATTTTCGAATACTCGGCTAGTTGTGTATGTCAATCCAGGGTATCTATATCACCACCCTCCATTCTTGATGAAGGATTATCTTGTTCCTTTTTAAGATGATTGAATATGGTATGAGTTGATTAAGAAAGCTAAGTGAAATCCCCACTGGACATTAAGATAGCAAGCTATCTAGATGTGAAGGTTCCTTTCACAAAGCTCAAGAGAAGAAGATGATGGATTGATTCA
>Ga0214543_1007639_pt1 | contig 18348 bp, 9 predicted proteins | sample CNSS2metaG_FD_160094 | JGI IMG/M metagenome (GOLD analysis project Ga0214543, IMG submission 160094) | Root nodule microbial communities from cowpea collected in UCLA plant growth center, Los Angeles, California, USA - CNSS2 | ecosystem: Host-associated > Plants > Roots > Nodule | place: USA...
AACTCACATGACAGGCACATGTATAAAGGAAATTCTCATTTTCTTTTTCATATAAAAAGACGTAGTAGATAAAAGGTTGAAGTGTGTATGTTTAATTGAGTGTGGATGTAGTGGAACCAAATAATATGATAACAATCATCGTTCCACATCATATTTTGGATGGAATGTTTGACATCCTAAAAAACTAAAATCACTTACATGATCCAAGAAAACAAACTATGCATTGAGCTTACAACTCTAATCCATGCCACAAGCCTTATTGCTTCATCCACCACACACTCAGATGACACCAAATATATAATATTGAAACCTATAATAAAAACCAACATACAAATTGATAAGGAGAAAACATAACTACTGAGTGATTGATGAATTACAGACACCGAAAACATAACTATAACACAATAAATCATCATTATTCCTAATCAAAATTCCATATGGTTTATAAAGCATATACCTTTGACAAGTTGTATGGATTGAGATGTAGTGGGGAAGAACCCCTTTGTCTTTGCTGCCACAAAATTAAATGGGCCTCAAACATATTATCATTTGTCACATGACACAATAAACATCGAAAGAGATTGGCTCAGAGAACATAATATTAAAATAAAACTAAAAAAATGGGGAAATAATAAAAGTTAAACCTTTTTCGTCTTTTTGCATGAGAACTTTGTCTTCATCTTCGAAAACCTTCCATTTTTTCTTCAAGAAATAATCAAGGCTACCAAAATAATCAAGAAAACATAATGTTGTAATTGGAACACATTAATATATAGGATTCAAGATCAAGAAAACATAATGTTGTAATTAACTACCCTAGGATTCAAGATCATTAATGTATAGTTGACTATTCCTTTGTCATAATTAAGTTTCATTATCCACTCTAATAAAATTTCGTTTTTCATGTGCAAAAGTGTCCCATTGGAGACTCATAGTAGCTCTATAATGAATCAAAGAATTAAGTTGTTATATATTACTTAAAAATCCTAAGGTTATTGTGAATTACTACTAAGTATATAAGGCTCACAATGAATCAAAGAATTAAGTTGGTAAAGAAATTTTTCTCCTAGAAAACCAACACTGTAAGCACACACAACTCATAGAGAAAAACAAGGTTGAACTAAGACGTCAGAGTAGTATTAATTGGAGACCATAATAGAAATAGAAAATCATTGGTAAATCAATCAACCTTGTGTAGACGAAAACATGAATCAAGACATTCGCTTCACGATTGAATTTCAAATACCTAAATGAATTTTTAATATTAAAAGATGATAAAGTAAACCTAATTGGAAACCGTGGTGGAGTCATACGACAACCAAAGAAAACGTGACATGAATAATGAAGTAAAGGATTTGGTACCATGCCTTTACTCTGGAGTGGAGGGTGTAGTAGAAGAGGAAAGTGATGGAAAAAGGGAAGTAGAAGAGGTGGAAGAAAAGTCGCATTTTGCCTGGTTGATGGCCTCAACTGCCCCTAATCTACTTAAAAACTCCAACTTCCATGTGATCCGCCATGACCCCGAACCATTACACTTATAGTACGTCAAAGCATTTGCAATAAACAAAATTACGACAAACCGTTAAAATCAAAAGATAAAGTTTCAAACAATGTCAAAATTAATGAGCTACTACACACACTAGTTGAATTAAAATAAAATCATGTCAAAATAAAATATCAAAATGGAGTATGAAGTACACTAAACCAAATGTAGTAAAAAAAAAAGTCCAAATTTCTCAAAATTTTCCCAATTTTAAACAAATAGTCCCTTTCTTCTACAAATTTAAAACAAAATAATGACACAATAGGAAACATACATTCAACCCTTTAATTACGTAAACCCATCAGCCTTAATCAATTCAAATTTAGCACCCAAAATACCCATTTCACTAAATGTATTATAAAACCTAAAACACTTACCATTAAACTTCAAACGAACACCAATGTAACCATAAACAACAGCTACAGAAAACATTAGCACATACAGAAAAATGAAACAAAATCACAAACCCTAAAAAATCACATTTGGGAAAAGTTATAGCTAGTATTCGGCCTTTCTCAACAATAAGTAGGCTTTTATTGTGATTCATCAGCAAAAGCAATAAACCTTGTTGGATCCATAAACTTCAAAAATGGAAAAAAAATAATGGTATGCACCAACTTGATAGTCGATGATCTTGATAGTCGATGATCTTCTTGGCATCGATTAAGGCATGATAGTAGTTTTGAAGGGAATCAAACCATGATAAAACCCTACACCATCAAAGAAGAAGTACCCAAATTTAGCATAAAAAAAACACAAAACATCTGACAAAATCATACAACATAAGAATAAAAATTATTGATGAAGGCTGAAGAGAAAAAACACAAATGAAGGATTATGCTCCTAGGGTTTTAGAAAGACAAAGAAATGAGAAAAGAGCATTCACTTGAGAAAGTTTTTCTGGATTTCAAATACAAAACCATTCGAAAGATAGCCCATGAAGGTTCTGAAATACACCAAGTTCGCGCTAGGTGATTATGATGAAAAGACCAATTTACCAATAAAGATGTCGATCTCCAGAAAAAAGCAAGGATAAATTGGGAAACACAACAATAATGAAATGACCAAAAACCCACAATTTAGGACAACCGTCACGATTTTAAATATGGGTGTTCAGAGAATATCCCTGGTAGTTAGTTTTTTTAATTTTTAAGTATTCAAGAATAGAAAAAAATAAATACCAAAGTTAATACAAAATACCATGGTTCTTTTTGTTTTATTTTTTAATAATTTAAAGCAATAATATGTCATATTATCAACAAAAATATTTAATATATTTTTCATAATTTAAAAATTCGACATAAAGTTTTGAAATTTTAGAAATATTTTTTAATAGGAATGAAATGGTTAGGATTAATGATTATCAACATTTAATTTAAATTTATGGGTACTATGTTATAAAATATAATTATGAGTTGTAATAATATTTAATTACTATTTTAAAATTATGTTAATATAAAACATTAAATATTATATTTCATAAAAATATTATTGTTATTTTTTCTTTGTTTTTTATATTTTTAAAATGTTTATTATTGTTGTTATATTTAAATAAAAAATTATTTGAATAATATAGTTAAGTATAAATATAATATTTAAATAAAGAATACGATAATGTTGGAAAAAGTAAATAATCAATTATAAGTTTTTGGTAGTTAAATTAATTAATATAAATAGTAACAATAATAAAATTAATTTATATATGACATTGACACAATTGACGATGTATAAGTAAAATAATATTATTATATCATTAAATTTATACCTAAATTTTATAACTACATATTAAATTAAAATAAAATATATATGTTTATGTTACTGTTAAAATATATAATTATTATTATAATTATATATAATATATATATATATATATATATATATATAATCACATATATTTATTGAAGATAATAACAACTCTAGATTTTGGTAATATGGAACAAATAAATTTTTTGATAATGTACTATACTAATAATAATATTATTAGTTATATTTATTCGGGTATTAATAAATAATACTATAGTCTTATGATTTTTTTTCTTAAGAAAACTAATATAATTATTATTAATAATTGATTTTCGTAATTATATTTAAGTGTTATAATTGTGTATAATTATAAATATAATATTTATTAAATTTATAATTTGAAAATTTTAAATAATTAATTACAGATAATTTTTATAATAAATTTATTGAAAGTAAATTATGGAAATGATTCTTAAGCGAAATATAACTCTCTTTTACTTGTCCTTGTACACCTCAAGAATATATAAGAATATATATGCATCAAGTATAAGACAAACAAAAATATGATCTTATTCCCTTTTTATTCGTTTTATTCATTCATTATATATAAAGAATGATAAAATATATTTTCGGTCATTTAATTTTTAGTAAAAATTGAAATTAGGCTCTTTTCATAACTTTTATCTAATTTAGTCTCCTATCTTTCGATATGTATGAATATAGTATTTTTAACCAAATTTTGTTAATTTTATTTACTTTTCAGATGTCTTTTATGATAACATTTGAGTTATTTACATTGTTTGACATATTTTCGCATCAATATTAACTAAAAAATGCGTTTGAAATGTCAGATAAATTTCAAAAGTTGGTTAAAAGGACTAAATTCACGTATTTTGAAATATATTTATTTCTAAAGATGTAAAACTAAATTGATTTAAAGTTGTAAGAAGAGACTGGTTTCAATTTTCACTGAAAGACTAAAAATATATTTAATCTCCAATAAAAAATTAACTGAAATTCAAAATTGAAGAGAACTACATTTCTCCGGATAGATGGTTTCAAACCAATTTACACTCCGATTATAATAACCCAAATGCAAAAACTCATAGTTACATAGGTAATAAAATAGTAGGTTGAGAGTACTTTTTTTTCTTAATTGGATCGAATTACACGTATAAAAAACTGATAATGAAAAATTATTTTTACATAATTACATTCATAATTATTATAGTATAATTTCTTTTAATGAATTAGGCGGAGTGTTTTTTTTTCCTTACTTGGATCAAATTCCATTCAACCCGAGTTGTATGAGAAATTATGTAATTTTAATGAAATTATTTTTATTTTTTACTAATATATATAATCAAAGGAGGAATGTTTGTTGTTCACACATATACATCACTTGTAATGAATAACTGATTAATAAAAATCATAATAATTAATAACTTGATAAAAATCAAAGTATGAACAACAATTCAAACCAGTCCAATCCAACAATTTCAACTACACTTGATAATTTCACGATACATACCAAGTTTTCTTCCTCTTAAATTTCTTATTTTCTCTATACAAAAGGAAAATATCACAACTACTAAAATTATTAAAATTATTTCTTGAACTCACACTTATCATAAGGAATTTGCATGTTTCCTCAACACTCTATCACTATAATTATGCCATCATTTTTATCTTTCAACAACAACACATTAAATTTACAACCTTTCCTTCCATCAGGAATTGCTATATACATTCTTTCTATGTTCAATTCTAGCCTTAAGTCCCCACCTTTTCAATACCATTACAATTATGTCTTAACATGTTCTCAAAATCCTCCACATAAATTCTACTCAACAATTTCTTATAGGCTAACAATTCAAATGTTTCATCATCATGTAATACATAAAAAACTAGAACTTCGTACCAAGAACAACATAGAGCATACAAACTAAAACCACAAACTAACATTCAATTAGACTCCTAGACAATTTAAACAATTCGTAGATTATAATTCTCAATTTTAAACAATTTAAATGATTATTTTCTCTCACACGTTTAATGACCTCCTATAATGACTCTAATACATCCCACATTGTCACAACTCAAAAGGATCTTCTATCTACACTAAAAAACATTCATTTGATGATTGGATCATACCATTCAACTTATAGGACCATATAAATTTAGTTTGGAATATTACTTAAATAAATAAATAATTCAAGAAAAGAATTTAAAAAGTCAAGATATTATTATTTCCAAATGCGGGAAAATTTTAAAATATTTAAACACGCGCCAAAATTATAAGAGAGTAATAATAATGACTTTAAAATTTCCAAAATCCATAATCATAAATGAAAACATCATAAATATAAAGTGAAAAACTCTTAGTTCTAATCCCCAAACCAGCCCTCACGTCGTCGCTTGAGCATCCTCAACATCACCTGTATCCACATCTGCTCCTGTGTAACGAATCACACGATCATGATCATCGCCATACACAAACAGAAAGGGTGAGCTGAGAAAATAAAAAAAACATATATCCATATGTATATTAACATCATATAAATCATACACCCATCTAATTCAACTTACTTAGTTCTTGGCCAAGACCTTAACCCGAAGGCTTTTCAGCCTTCAAATCACACAAATGATTAGCCTTGGACTCGAGAATATGATGTTCACACGAACCTGCCCGCTCGTGGTCCCACCTCTACGAACCTCCCCGCTCGTAGTCCTGCTCTACGAACCTCCCCGCTCGTAGTCCTGCTCTACGGACCTACCCACCCGTAGTCCAACACATGTGATCCACCAGCCATGTACCTCCCCGCACGCAGAAACTCTCAAGCGTGAGCACGGAACATATCAACCTACCTCACTCGTATCCCCACGTGAGAGTAACTGGATATGAACCTCCCCGCTCATATCATCACATGTTAACCACCATCCATGAATCTACCCGCTCATGGCACAGCATCTCCCGATCCAAGTATAGTATCGTTGAGTTAAAACATCACACAAACAAGCTATGAACAACACTGCTACCGCCTGGCGCGGCCCAAGCACTGTCAGGCGAAATCTACCCAGACCGCCTGACGGGTCACTCCGTGCCACCAAGCGCCTCGTCATTTCCAACCCCACCATTTCACAGACATCGTCTGGCAAGGCACACCCTGCCGTCAGGCGCCACACGTTGCAGTGCACATCCCAAGTAAATAATTTAAGCACCCAATCAATCATATTCATTGCATCCATAAAAGAATATCCAAAGAGTGGTCCAATGCATCCAACCACATCTTTGATATTCTTGGTTTTAACACACAGAAAAAAAAAAGTGATGGAAAATAAGTTAAATTCAACTTAACAAGCGTGTCTATTTTTGTTTTTTCTTTCTTCTGTTTGTGCACAGTAATTTGTAAATGGGTTCTACACCGACATCATGTTATATATTATATTAATTACTTATATATATTTATATACCTTTTATTTTTAATAATCTCTACCAGTACAACTATAGTTAACCAAAATGATTAAAAATATTTTTGTTATATCCACCATCATTCAATTGAATTTGGTATAATTATTAATATATCAATGTGTGTTATACTAATTTACTATATTTGCTTTTCTCTGAATATATTACTCACAATACAGCAACCAATAAATAGAATAATTTAAGACTTTCAAATCATAACAATGAAACACACCAAATATCAAAATCTGAATATTAAAGATGGTGAGTTGGCATATGAGAAGGAAACATAGGATTCCTTTAACTTTTATTAAAGAGAATATATATATATATATATATATATATATATATATATATATATATATATATATCATATTAAAGAAATTAGTTTGTCATAAAGTCAAGAACAAATACTAAACTGTCTCTATTTTTTTCTGCTGTTTTGGCTCATTTTCTTGGACGATGAATCAGCATCTTGTCTTTTTATTTATGAAGGTAAAATGGAGTAATTCCATGAACTTGAAACGCCTACAACTGGATCCATAAAAATAATAATTTATACTTTTTAACAAGACAAAGACGTATTATATTTGTTAACTACATTTTATGCTATTTTTTTATTATATATTGCTAATGAAGTGTTATATTATATATTTTTTTTACTATTTTGTTATAAGACTTTTAAAAGAAATAATGAATCATTATATTATTAATCTAAATAGGTCAATTGGTAATTTTAATTTTCTTACATTAAGAACTATTCATGAAATAAAAACATAACAAGATACAAAATTTAACTTTCAATACTCTTATAAATTCAACATTTTAAACATATGATAACAAATAATAATTACGAACAATAGATTATAGTTTATATTTGCTTATATAAGTTAGTTTGCTATACTTTAAAATACATTTCAAAGATCTAAAGTGTGTCTCTTTTCACTAAATATTTTTAATAAAAATTTAGGCATGACGTTTATTTCAAAAAGTCTGACATAATTTTATCACATTTGTTTTTGAATTTGAAGATGAATTTGAGGGGTGAATTTGAGAAAAAAAGGAAGTGGAAGTAGGATTGTTTTGATTAAAAAAATAGGTTTGAAATGAATAGATTTGAGATAAAAATTTATGAAAGTTGGTGAATGATGTGATGAGTTTGATATATTAATAAATGTTTTAATGGATGAAATTGTAAAAAAAAGTATAAACTAAAGTTAAAATAAAATTTAAATTAAAAAATAAAAATAATATCTCAAAATAAAAATATACTAAAACAACAAAATATTATTATGTAAATGAGTGAAATTAAATAATATTTTTTTATTTCTTTTCAATGAATTAATTTTTTTAATAGATTGTTAGTTAATTTTAAGTTAAATTACCCTTTTGGTCCCTCTATTTGTCATGAAATTTTATTTTGGTCCTTACGTTTTTCGTTGTCTTAATTTGGTCCTCATTTTCTTAAAAATGACTCAATTTGGTCCTCACCGTTAACTTTGACCAGACGGTGTTAAAGTCAATGCCATGTGCCAATTTCTGGTTTTTTTGAATTTTTTTTAATATTTTTTGAATTTTTTGAATTTTTTTGAATTGTTTTATTTTTTTTGAGACGTGTCATTTCACCGTTGTGCCACGTGTCAAAGTAACTCAATTTGATCCCTATATTTGTTTTTAATTTCAATTTAGTCCCAATTTTTGTAAAAATGAAGCAATATTGTCCTTCCTTATATTGAACTCAATTTAATTTTTGTATACAACTTATGATGATATTCTTAATAAAATTGACATTTTTATTAAATATTTATAGAAATATTTTTAAATAATGTTTTTTAGTTTTATTATTAAACAAAGTTAAACCCCAAACTTAATTTTAAAAATTAACAATTTTGTCATCATATATAAAGGCATCAAGTGTATCATATTATACAAACTTGGTAAAGATTAAAAATCAAATAACTTGTCACACATAAATTTAGGAACTAAATTTCAAGTTCAAAACAAAATCAAAGTCTAATGTTTTGTGTAGAATTTAAAGTTAATTTAAAATATTTATAGAAATATTTAATAAAAACGTTAATTTTAGTAAGAATATCACCATAAAATTTATAAAAAAGTAAATTTAGTGTCAATTTGAGGAAGGACAATATTACTTCATTTTTACAAAAATTGGGACTAAATTGAAACTAAAAACAAATATAAGGACCAAATTGAGTCACTTTGACACGTGGCAAGACTGTGAAGTGACACGTGTCAAAAATAAAAAACTAAAAAAAAATTCAAAAAAACCATAAATTGACACGTGGCGTTGACTTTAACATCGTCTGGTCAAAGTTAACGGTAAGGACCAAATTGAGTCATTTTTAAGAAAATGATGACTAAATTGAGACAACGAAAAACGTGAGAACCAAAATGAAATTTCATGACAAATAGAGGGACCAAAAGGGTAATTTAACCTTAATTTTATATAAAAAACAAAGTTAATATAAAATTAGGTTAAGTATGTTTTTAATCCTGAACTTACTCAAAATTGAAATTCGTTCCTGTCCGAAACTTTGATACATTTTAGTCCTTAAACTTTATAAATGAATAAATATAAGTCATTTTAGTCACTTATTTTTTCTTTGTGTTGAAGACCAAACGTAGAAGAAAGTGAGCTGAGACCACCAACTGAACAAAAGAGTCGTCAGGATCCAATAAAGAGAGATGAAGAAATGGTCTTGTATGATTAGTCCAGTCCGATAAGAATATTTTAATAGGATAATAATATTTTGACTCACTTTTAATCTACCACTTCAATCATCCTTTAATTATCACATCACACCACAATCAAAAAAGTCAAAATAGATAATTAAATGGTGATTGAAGTGATGGATTAAAAGTAGGTCAAGAAAAGTGAGTTAAAATATCATAATCTTTCTTAATATTATAGTTATGTTTTATTGTAACATTTATCGATAATTGTTTTCGTGTTTATGAATATTTTCCTTGCTATGCATTTTTAAATATTAGTTAAGCAATAACTATGTTCATTATATTAAATTTCATATTATACATTACATTTTCTTTTATAACCATTATTTCAAACTAATTTAAACGTAATTATTGAATTTAATTAAGATATATCTTCCATTAATTAATTATTCCAATTAAAGGTAATTATTTTTTAATTAATTAATTACTTTTTTTATTTTCTCTCTTAAAAGAAGATTAAAAATATCAAACTTGAAATTCGGTTCTCTAATAATCTAATTATAACTAATTTTTCTGATTTTAGAAACCAAATTCTAACCTAAATAAATTTGTGATATTTGATAAATATAAATCAAAATGTACTCTTGGATAATTTGGACAGTGCTATGAAGAATTCCAATTAGGGAGCATAAAAGAAAGAAGATATATTTGTTCTCAAGTAAAAACAAAAATTAATATACAATTAAGTTATTATATACAAAATAGTTATTGAATATAGTTACCCTAAAAAAAGTGTATCAATGTAGGTATAATATGTGATAAATACTGAATTATTTTAAAGAGATATTTATTTATCTACTTGTTAATGAGACGAGTATGAATATCCTGAAATCAGTAAAATATATGATATATAAATATATATTCTTAGTGAGTATTTGTAAATAATAAATATATGTATTTATTTATCTGCTTGTTTATGATATGAGTATGAATATTATGATATTTTACTCGTGAGTATATGTTATTCGAAAGTGATTTTTTTTAAAAAAAAATTCAAATAATTGAAATAAAATTTTTAGTGAAAAAGTATTAATTATGAAATAATAGTTTAAAATTTTACTTCATATATTTTTATTTTTTATTTAAATTTATAAAGTTGAACTTATTTTGAAAAAATTAACTTTTTAAAATTTATATTTTAGCATAACTCAAAAAGACTAATTTATTTGTTTAACATTTTATTGAGTAATTTTATTTGAATCGTACTTGAAAAATATTTTTTTATCTAAGTTTACATTTTAAAGGTTTATTTTATTTAAAATAAAAAATAAAGTAAAAAAATAATAAGGAGTATAAAAAAAATCATTGATATTTGTTATGGATACTTAACGAATAACGAAATGGGTAACAAGACACGTTTCTTTAGACAAATTAGAACTTGTATTTAATTCGATCTGTCCCATTATCATCCTTAATTATCATGTAAATACAAATGTGAAATAAATCTCAAATTTATAAAATAAATTTAAGATAAGAAATACATGCTTTATAAAATTAATAATGACTCATTTGAAAGTATTTATCAAATTGACGCAATTCTGGTGAAACTCGAGTCAAACTCCCGAAAATTTGATATTATCATTAAGTTAAAAATCTTAAGAAAATAAATTTAGAAATGTTTTTCTTTATACCTTTAGATTCACTTAAATTTCTATCAAATTAATATAACATATAATTTTTAGATTAAGTTAAATACACTGCCATATCTTAAACTAATTTTAGTTATTATCAATATTAACAAACAATCTACTATGTGCATCAAATCAATTGAGTTTCATATTCTACAAAAGAAAATATAAACTCAAACATCGACAAAGTCACAGGATGAATGAACAACGTGAACTTAAAATATTTTCACTGATGTAACAAAAAAAAAATGTATTCCACAGTAAAATATGAGTCCAAAGGTGGATTCATTGATTTAAAAGTCACCAAATTTGACCCAAAGTATAAGATGAAGAGCCTCAAATAAACTTTCTTCTACAGATAACTTATAAAAGACTAGAAGGTATGTTTTGCAAGAGAGTTCTATTATATATAAATGCAAATCACACTCTATAAATTAATTTCATAAAAATAAATTAAATTTCAAACATAATTTCTATGCCAATGAATTGTGTAAAAGATAGAAGAAGGAAAGAAGAAGCAAGATTTGAAATAGCAACTTTATTTTGCAAAGGCATTGTACATTTTGAAAGTAACAATGGTAACTAAAGGAAGAAGAAGCAAATACTAAGTAGACACAATTTGTTGAGAAAAAGAAGAAGAATGCAAAATTTAGTATAATAATGAAGAAAGAAAGCTTGAAATGGAGTAACATAGTTACATGTCAGTCTTTCTTTTCTTCAACCTTTGGTTCTTCCTTCTTTGTTTCTTTGGCCTCCTTCTTGGGTTCTTCCTTGGGCTTGGGCTTCCCCTGTTTTGGCTTCATAAAGCAGAAGCAGGAGCAGCAGGGACACTGAAACAAGAACTTCATTTTAGATCTGAGAATGGTGGAGAGAAGAAGAAGGGTATTTGCAGCTTCTCTCTTTGTTCAATAATTTTGTGGTATTTAATTCCCTTAATTTACTCTCTTTTGCCTTTTCTTTAGCCAGCAGGGTCCATTGGATTCCACTTGTGTCACTTTCAATGAATCAATGAATCAATGAATGTAGTGCCAGCTTTTGAGTGAGTGTGTATGAGCTATGAGCATGGAATAGGCTACCACCATCTTCACAAAATGGGGTTCTTTGTGGGTCATCTTGTCCATGCTAACTAAATACCTGTGAACCAATTTGAGTTATACTTTAATATTTTTTAAAAATTAAATTGATTTGTAAAACATGTTTTAAAATGTATATATTTAGTTTAATTACTCTTTTAGTCTTTGTTTTTGTCAAGACGTAACAAATTGCTCCTTCAAGTATTTTTTTTTTCTTAATTTACTCTTGATTTTTTTTAAAGTGATTCAATTTGATTCTTGCTGTTAGTCTTTTACACACGATATTAAAGTGAGTGTCACCTATCAATTTGTGATTATTTTTATTTTTATTTTATTTTAATTTTTGTCACATGGAAAAAATTTTAATTTGGTTCTATATTTGTTTTCAGTTTCACTTTAATCTCATTTTTTTAAAGATTGAACAATATTGTTCTTCTTTAAATTAAGACTCAATTTATTTTTTTGTATAAATCTTGTGTTCATATACTTATTAAAATTAACATTTTTATTAAATATTTTTGAAAATATTTTAAAATGAACTATAAAATATATACAAAATACATGTTTGATATCATGTTAGTTAGGATCTGAATATGGTTATTAAATCTAATATGAAACAGAACACAAATCATGTAACAAAAAAAATACATGAAAAAATTAAAATTAATAAGTTGAATAGTATAATTTCAAGATTTAAGTATTAACTCTATCAATTCACCGATGTGAGCTGTCTTAAATATTTCGTATAAATTTTAAAGTTTATTTAAAAATATTTTTATAAATATTTAATAAAAATTTCAATTTTAGTAATAATATCAACATAAGATCTATACAAAAATTAAAATGAATCTCAATTTAACGAGGGACAATATTGTTTCATTTTTACAAAAATTGTGGCTACATTGAACATATAAAACAAATGTAAGGACCAAATTGAGATTTTGTCCACGTGACACGACCTTGAAGTGACATATGTAAAAAAAAATTATAGGTTTAAAAATATATATATATATACTTTAAATTTAGTTATTAATATTTTTCTTTAAATAGTTCATGTTAGGTATACTACCATTACATGAAGATTTTATTAAAAAAATAAAAAGAAAAACATGAAAAAACATATTAAATTTATGATAAAATTATATCATACACATAGGCAAGAAATACCTATTACAAAAAAAAAACAAGTAAAAACATGCATCGTTAAAATTAAACCAATGATTTCTTTTACAAAAATCATTTCATACTTTAAACTCTGTATACCTAAAAAAAGAAAAATTCTTTAGCATATTAAGAAATTGATCATTAGTCAATCCTCTCACTCATTTCTTAGAGGTATTTGTTTTGGAGATTTAATATTAACTTTCTTTGATATATTCCTATATGGTTTCCTTGTAGTTTGAAGTGACTCATCATCATCATCTTCCCTATTATAATTTTTCCTCTCATTAAGTATATTAGTCCATTTAGAAGCTAATTTCAATTCCTCCGCAAAATAAGTTTTTTTAGACATCAAAGAATTAAAAACCGTCTGAAAACTACAATGTGATGAATCTAATTGTTATAAACCCTGCAAATTATTGACAATGAAAGTGACATCCTCCAAATAAGACAAATCAACTAAGGAATCATGGTCCATCGGCAGACCATCAGTCGTAACATCTAGATTCTTAACAAGAGAATTTTTATTTACAACACAAATATTATCATGAATATCAATATCTCAAGATGTGACTCAACAATAGAATATACCACAACAAGAGATGAAAGCACAAGCTACACCATAGGTGACATTAGAGGTTCACAAGAGGCTCCACCACTAATTACTTTTTTTTCATCACTCAATTTTTTTTAAATGTTCAAATGAAAGTCAATAATCATAATTAGTTAATTAAAATGTTTGTACCCATTATATTAGATGTAGGAATAACAATGGATTAGATGTAAGAATAACAATGGGTGAAAGTTTAACTATCTGATCTATGTTATTAAAATAAAAATTTATTCGTCTTATATTCATATTCATACGGTTATCTTATCTCATCCATATCATAAAACAAGTATACATATAAGCTCCTTTACTATTCAAATTATTGATTAAATAATTCTTTTTAAAATAAAAATAAAAATCTTTAAAAAATATATCATATTATCAAGTATTAAATGTCAAATAATACACATTTTTCTTCTACCTTATATTTATTAAAACGTTAATATACAATTAAAAACATATTATCCTACACAATAATACTTAAAATAAAATATAATAATACATATTGTATGAAACTAGCTATTTAACCGTTTTTTTATCCGAATAGAAAAGATGTGCTACAAAAGCCACATAAGACAGTAATTTATTTTATTGGGTATCTTTGTTTTAATCTCATCAAATTCAATAAGTTTGGCCCACAAGGAGACAAAAGTACAAGATCAAGAAAATGTGGTCCATAAATTTGAAATGGAAGATGGAAGGTGCATGATTTTATTGACTTTGGCTCTAACAAAATCATCTTTAGTCACATGCACACCACTATACCTTGTTTTCTTCTTAGGCTCCTAGTGACACCATAGTGCACATATAAAGCAGAGGATAGGAAAACTTAATATTAATAGGAAAATATTTTAAATGAAAATTGATATTAAGATTTTTGTTATAGATATTTTAAATATAATAAATTTATAAAAAAATTAACAATAGAAATTATAAATTTAATTGTTATTTGAAGTAATGATTTAAATGAATTTATTAACAATTATATAAAATTTTAAATCATACATACATATTTAGGAAACTCGATTTCTTCTCCATGATCATTTGCAAATATTAATCGATGTAATAATATATATATATATATATATATATATATATATATATATATATATATTTTCTTTCGGTTTAATAAAGAAATTTAAATTATTGAAATAAGGGCTCAGATGTATTTTGATAAATTTTGTCCAATGACATCTGTAAACTATTTAAATTTAAATTTTATTTTAAACTTTTTAATTTCAAGAATATATCCATTAAAACTATTTTGTATCATTATAAAAAATATTTATTTCTTTCTTTTGTAAGCAAAATCTCTTTCACCGACAAAAACATAACCTTTATTTATAATAGAAAATTTTATTTATATTAAATTATTTAATTAGTTATGATGTTCATAATGATACGTTGATACGCATAAGGTATGACATGTATCTTATTATATTTATTTTGAAAATAATATGATATAATACATAATAATATATATATATATATATATATATATTAAGAAGTATATAATAATTATTAAAAATATGTGAAATATATAATTGTTATTGTGTGAATCCAATTATATGTATCAAAGTTGTTAACATAAAAACTTATAAATTATTGTGATCAAGTACTATTGTTTTATAAATTGGATAGTTTATTGATTAGTATCCATAAACTATCCTAACTAACGTATTGACACGGATACATGATCCAGATTGAAATATCGGTAGATCATATTTTTATATTTTACATGATTAATTACCTCAACTAATTAAAAATAATAATTTTAAAATATCTATTTTTAATGTTATTAAAAAAAATTAAGTTAAAACAATCTCTTGAATTTATATTAAAAAATTTAATACAATAAATAAATAAAAAATATAATATCATTAAATAAATACACATATTTATAATTATATAAAATTATCTCTTTCTTCTAATATTATAATTACATAATATTCATGATTCTTAAAAGTCTTCGGTCGAGGACAAGGAGAGTTGTCGGTCTTCACAGACGACGCTAATGTTCCAATCCAATCTAAGTTAGTCTAAAATTATTGTAAATCATATTTTTTATATTTTATATATTAATTAATTAAAATTAGCAATTTTTAAAATATCTATTTGTAATGTTATTAAAAAAATATTAAGTTAAAATTGTCTCTTTTATTTATATTAAAAAAATCTAAACAATAAATAAATAAAAAGTATAATATCATTGAAATAAATACAATGTTTATAATTATATAAAATTATCTCTTTCTTCTAATATTACAATTATTAGTTATATAATGTTCATGATCCTTAAAAGACCCCAATGGAGGACAAGGAGAGTTGTCGGTCCTCGTAGACGACGTTAATGTTCCAATCTGACCTAAGTCAGGTTCGGTAGCATCGTTAGGAACAACAACTGCATCCCTAAGAGGTATTGTTCTTTTTGGAGCGTGAAGTTCCGTCACAGTTTTACCATTAAAAGGCGCATCGAAGGATGGAGGGAAGAAGAATTATTTAAACTGGCTTGACTTTGACTCATAAGCGATATGTGAGACTTATGGGTGTACCAGAACAATTTTCATTTTTTTGTACACATTTTTTTCAAAACCCTTTAAATTATTATTTTCTTAAACTAAAATAATTACTTTATCAATTTTTATTTGTGAATATTTTTGAAAGTTAGTATTTTTTATTTGATAATTTTGTTAAATTTAACAAATTTTTTAAACAAATAATTATTTATAATAAACTGTTAAATTAATTATATTTATTTTTATAATTACAGCAATAATAATTTTATTATTTTTTACTATAACAAAAAGTGAAAACACATGAACACATGTATTTTCTGTAATATCTATACTATTATATAAAGATGATTTTTTTATGTTCATATATTTTTCAAGATTATCCTTTAAGTATTTTTTTTTTCTTTTTAAATAAAAGTGTTTACAGAATAAATAAAAATCATCTAAAATTAAATTAAAAATATTTATATTTATTTTTATAGTTATATTTTTATTATTTTTGTTATAATAAAAAAAAGTAAACACATATGCGAAGTGTATTTATTTTTACTAGTTTCTATAAGAATTATTAGTTCCGTGTTATTGGTACAATAAAAGTGTTTATTAAAAATTCAAATTAGTGAACTACATCAATATTAAAGGATGAATATTAACTAAGGATGTAATTGCTATTTATTAAGAAATAATTAGAAAAAAATAATCTTAAGAAAAGATCGAAATTAACAGGGAAAGTAAGATTAAGGAGTGAAAAAAAAAATATTAGTGACATTCGTAGTTATTGTAAGACCCTAGAAAATGGCGTTTTAAAAATGATAGTGGTTTAAAAATAGTGAGACTTGATTATTTTAATATTAAAAAGTTTTAGTATAAATAGAATTGTTATAAACGAGTTTCATTATTTTAAAACACACCATCTTTCTAGAAACCACTTTTCTAGAGTTCTCTGACTTCTCTCTAGAGGTTCTGTCTCTCTAGTCGTCTGATTGAAGAACCAAGACCGTAGGATTGATCCTCTCGGCGAGCTCTTCAAATTGGACCGATCAGTTTCTCCGTTCGCGTAAGTTGAGTTTCCGCTCTTTATTTTAGTCTTTTTCTGTTTTCTGTTGCATGCAGGTCCTCTTCCACTTGCATGCGACGTTTTAATCATCAGTATGAGTCTCTGCTGATCAGTGATCATAACGGTATGTCCTGATCATTCTTGTGATGTTTCTACGTGTAGATAGAGCATCCTGTGGAGTTAGAGGTGTTGACGTTTTTAAGGCGTTAACGTTTATAAAGTTGTCTAAACAGGATAACTGGTAAGGGAAGCTAACTGTTTTACTTGAATTTCATCTAGAAATCATTCTGATGACTTTGAATTGCATGATTGATTGTTGTATGAGTGCTTGAATTGTGTAATTGAGTGTACGCTTGGATTGTGCTAGATTTCTTTACTGTTGCGTGTGAGAATAGATTGGGAATCTGGTATTTTCGCCTAAGCGAGCAGCTCTCGCCTAAGCGAAAACACCAGAAAATCATCCCCTGTTTCTGCGCGAGATCTCGCCTAGGCGAGCCAGTCTCGCTTGAGCGAGAGTCACTCTCGTCTAAGCGAGACAGCTTAGCCTGAGCGAGAATTCGCCCAGAGTTTGGGTTGTTCTCTGTTTTGAGCCTCGCTCAGGCGAGAATGACTCACCTAAGCGAGAAAGCCTTTTTGCCTAGACGAGACCTTCTAGCTTGGGCGAGAACCCCTATAGTTGAGTGTTATTTCTTTGTTTCTAATGGATGAAGCTATGTTTGAATGTTAAAATATGAACTTAGTTATGATATGCATGAATTGTTATGACTGGTAATATGTGTGGTGAAATTGCATGAAGTTGG